>Ga0208883_100066_pt1 | contig 114155 bp, 117 predicted proteins | sample LakWasMet43_HOW7_2_FD_183881 | JGI IMG/M metagenome (GOLD analysis project Ga0208883, IMG submission 183881) | Freshwater sediment methanotrophic microbial communities from Lake Washington under simulated oxygen tension - Sediment Metagenome... | ecosystem: Environmental > Aquatic > Freshwater...
TCCATCGAGGCCTTGTCGCTCTCCACCGTGATCAGGCTCTGCTCGGCCTTGATCGCGTCGCCGGGTTTGACCAGCAACTCGATGATGGCCACGTCCTTGAAGTCGCCGATGTCGGGAACTTGAACTTTTACCAATGCCATTCGCTTCTCCGTAAGCCCTAATCGACGATAAAGAGCGTTGCACCTATCGTGGTGCTCACGCGGTGGGCGTCGTCTTTGTCTGCCACCTGCAAACTAATACCGGGGCGAAGCGTGAACTGCCGGCCATCACGCAACTCAAGCATCAATTCGCCCGACATGCAGAACAGGATGTGCCCTTTGTCGCACCAGTGATCGGCCAAGTAGCCGGGTGTGTATTCGACAATGCGGGTGCGGACGTCGGAAACAGATTGCGTCAGCCACAGCGCCATGCCGGTTTCGCCGGGATGGCGCGTTGGCTTGATCTGAGTCCAGTCCGTCAATGTGACGGGGAATCCTGACAGCTTCACGCCGGGCTCCTGCGCTTGGGGTCACAACACGATGCGGCGGAAGTCCGCCAGCAAGGAGGCGAAGTACGCGTTGAAGCGTGCCGCGGCGGCGCCATCGATGACGCGATGGTCCCAGCTCAGACTCAGCGGCAGCATCAGACGCGGCTCGAAGGCCTTGCCGTCCCAGACCGGCTCGATCCGGCTCTTGCACACGCCCATGATGGCCACCTCGGGCGCATTGATGATGGGGGTGAAGGCACGGCCGCCGATACCGCCGAGAGACGAGATGGTGAAGCAGCCTCCGCTCATGTCGGCGGGCCCCAACTTGCCATCGCGTGCCTTCTGCGCGAGCTCGCCCATTTCCTGGCAGATCTCGAAGATGCCCTTCTTGTCGGCGTCCTTGATCACCGGCACCACCAGACCGTTGGGCGTGTCTGCCGCAAAGCCGATGTGGAAGTACTTCTTCAGCACCAGCTTCTGGGCATCTCCCTCACCCTCCAGCGAGGCGTTGAACTCGGGGAACTTCTTCAGCGCCGCCACCGCCGCCTTGATCATGAAGGCCAGCATGGTCAATTTGACCGGGGTCGACTTCTCGTTGTTGGTCTGCACACGGAAGGCTTCGAGCTCGGTGATGTCGGCATCGTCGTGGTTGGTGACATGCGGGATCACCACCCAGTTGCGATGCAGATTGGCACCCGAGATCTTCTTGATGCGCGAGAGTTCCCTGCGCTCGATGGCGCCGAACTTCTCGAAGTCCACCTTGGGCCAAGGCAGCAGGCCCGGCAAGGCGCCGGCGCCGCTGGCCGAGGCGGCGGGGGCGGCAGCCTTCTGCGCCTGCGTCTGCAGCGCGCCGGCCATCACCGACTTCACAAAGTCCTGCAGGTCCGATGCCTGGATGCGGCCCTTGCGGCCCGTGCCCTTGACCTCGTCCAGCGGCACGCCGAGTTCGCGCGCCATGCGCCGCATGCTGGGCGAGGCATGCGCGGGCCGCGCTGTGGGCGAGGCCGGTTCGGCGGGCGCCAAGGTCGACGCGGGCGGCTGGCGCGGCGCAGGCGTGGGCGCCGGTGGGGGTGCCACGGGCGCCATGGGGGCGACCGATACGGGCGCCGGTGCCGGCGCGGCCGTTGCCGGCGCCAGCAGCGCGATCAGGCTGCCCTGCGAGATGCGGTCTCCCAGCCCCAGCGTGAAGGCCTGCAGCACGCCATCGGCGGGGCAGGGGATCTCCATCGCGGCCTTGTCGCTCTCCACGGTCAGCAGGCTCTGCTCGGCCTTGACCCGCTGACCCGGGCTGACCAGCAGCTCGATGATGGCCACATCCTTGAGATCGCCGATATCCGGCACGCGCACTTCCATCAGCGTCGTCATCAGCAGCTCCAGGGGGCGAAGGGAACCAGATCCAGGCCATAGCGCTCGCGTGCATCGGCGAGGATTTGCGCGGGCAGCTCACCCTGCTCCACCAGGGACTGCAGCGCGGCCAACACCACCGAGTGGCGGTCGACCTCGAAGAAGCGGCGCAGCTGGGCGCGCGTGTCGCTGCGTCCGAAGCCGTCGGTGCCCAGGGTGGCGTAGGGCGCCTTGACGTACTCGGCCACCAGCTGGGGCCAGGCGCGCACATAGTCGGTGGCGGCCACCACCGGGGCGAAGCCAGGCAGCAGGCGCTGCAGCTGGCTCTCCGCGGGGCTCTCGCCCAGGCGGCGCTGGCGCTGCAGCTCGCGGGCCTCGCGCGCCAGCTCGCTGAAGCTGGTGACGCTGAAGATCTCGCTGCTGATCTGCCAATCGTCGTGCAGCAGTTGGGCGGCCGCGATCACCTCGCGCAGGATGGCGCCCGAACCCAGCAGGCGCACATGGCCGCGCGCGCGCTCGGGCCGCAGCTCGGCGAAGCGGTACATGCCGCGCAGCACGTCCGCATGGGCCTCGGCCGGCAGCGAGGGCTGGGCGTAGTTCTCGTTCATCACCGCGACGTAATGGAACTCGTCGTGCTGCTCCAGCATCATGCGGCGCGTGGCGTGGTCGAGGATGACGGCCAGTTCGCCGGCAAAGGCCGGATCCCAGGCGCGGCAGTTCGGCACCATGCTGGCCATCACCAGGCTGGAGCCATCCTGGTGCTGCAGGCCCTCGCCGCCCAGGGTGGTGCGCCCGGCGGTGGCGCCCAGCAGCAGCCCGCGGGCGCGCTGGTCGGCGGCAGCCCAGATCAGGTCGCCGACGCGCTGGAAACCAAACATCGAGTAGTAGATGTAGACCGGCAGCATCGCCTGGCCATGCACCGAGTAGGCGGTGGCGGCTGCGATCCAGGAGGAGAGTGCCCCGGCCTCGGTGATGCCCTCCTCCAGAAGCTGGCCATCGCGCGCCTCGCGGTAGCTGAGCATGGAGCCGGCGTCCTCGGGCTCGTAGCGCTGGCCATCGGGCGCGTAGATGCCGATCTGGCGGAACAGGCTGGCCATGCCAAAGGTGCGCGCCTCATCGGCCACGATGGGCACCACGCGCGGGCCCAGTTCGCCGTCCTTCAGCCAGGCGGCGAGCAGGCGCACGGCCGCCATGGTGGTAGACATTTCCTTGCCCTCGGACTGCAGGGCAAAGGCGCCGATGCGCGCCAGCTCGGGCACATTCACCGGCATGGCCGCATGCTTGCGCGCCGGCAGCGGCCCACCCAGCTGGGCACGGCGCTCGCGCAGATAGCGCATCTCGGGGCTGTCATCGGCGGGCTTGTAGAAGCGCAGCTCGGTCACGTCCTCCACCGAGAGCGGCAGGGCAAAACGATCGCGGAAGGCCAGCAAGGCCTCCAGGTCCAGCTTCTTGGCCTGGTGCGCGGTCATGCGCGATTCGCCGGCGCCGCCCATGCCATAGCCCTTCTTGGTCTTGGCCAGGATCACGGTGGGCCGGCCCGCATGGGCCTTGGCGGCGGCGAAGGCCGCATGCAGCTTGCGGAAGTCGTGGCCGCCGCGCTTGAGTGCATCGATCTCGGCCTCGCTCATATGCGACACCAGCTTCTGCACCTCGGGGTTCTGGCGGAAGAAATGCTCGATGTTGTAGGCGCCGTCCTTGGCGCCCAGGTTCTGGTACTGGCCGTCCACGGTGCCGGCCAGCGCGCGCAGCAGCACATGCTCGGTGTCGCGCGCAAACAGCGCATCCCAGTCCGAGCCCCACAGCACCTTGATGACGTTCCAGCCCGCGCCGGTGAACAAGGCCTCCAGCTCCTGGATGATCTGGCCGTTGCCGCGCACCGGGCCGTCCAGGCGCTGCAGATTGCAGTTGACGATGAAGGTGAGGTTGTCGAGCTGCTCGCGCGCCGCCAAGGTCAGGCCGGCAATCGATTCGGGTTCGTCCATCTCGCCGTCGCCGAACACGCCCCAGACATGGCGGCTATCTGTCTGCACCAGGCCGCGGTGCTGCAGATAGCGCATGAAACGGGCGTGGTAGATCGACGTGATGGGGCCCAGGCCCATCGAGCCGGTGGGGAACTGCCAGAAGTCCGACATCAGCCAGGGGTGCGGGTAGGAGCACAGGCCGCCGCCGTCCACTTCCTGGCGGTAATGCGCCAGCTGGTCTTCGCTCAGCCGGCCCTCCAGGAAGGCGCGCGCATAGACGCCGGGCGCGGAGTGCGGCTGGAAGAACACCAGATCCGCTTGACGCGCATTGGGGCCTTCGCCGTCGCCGCGGAAGAAGTGGTTGAAGCCGAGCTCGAAGATCTCGGCCGCGGAGGCATAACTGGCGATATGCCCGCCCAGCTCACCATAGGCCTGATTAGCCCGCACCACCATGGCCAGCGCATTCCAGCGCATGATGGCGGTGAGCTTTTCCTCGAGCTGCAGGTCGCCCGGGTAGGCGCCCTGGCTGTCCAGCGCAATCGTGTTGCGGTAGGCCGAGTAGGGATGGGCATGCGGGAAGAGGCCCAGGCGCTGGGCCTGTTCCTCAAGTTGCTTCAGCAGGAAGAGACCGCGCTCCGAGCCGTCCGTGGCGATCACGGCGCGCAGCGCCTCCAGCCATTCCTGGGTCTCCTGGGGGTCGGTGTCTGAGGCGCTGCGCAATTGCGCCAGCTCATGCGCCGTGGGGCGGGGGTTCATGGGGTTCGCTCCTGCTAGAAGGGTCAAAAGGGGTCAGGCGGCGCAGGCCCGTGCGGGCGCCGTTGGGTGGAGGGGGCTGGTGCTGCCCAGGCTGTCCAGGGCTTGTTGCACATCGGCGAGCAGGTCCTGCTCGTCTTCCAGCCCCGCCGAGATGCGCACCAGGCCTTCGGAAATACCGTGGGCGGCGCGCTCTTCGGGGGTGTAGGTGGAATGGGTCATGCTGGCCGGATGCTGGGCCAACGATTCGGCATCGCCCAGGCTGACGGCGCGCGCCACCATCTGCAGCGCGTTCATGAAGCGCTTGCCGGCCGCGGCGCCACCGCGCAGTTCGAAGGCCACCATGCCGCCGAACTTGCCGCTCATCTGGCGCTTGGCCAGCGCATGGAAAGGATCGGTTTCCAGGCCCGGGAAATTGACTGATTCGACCGCGGGATGGGCGGCGAGCAGACGCGCCAGCGCCATCGCATTGCTGCAGTGGCGGTCCATGCGCAGCGCCAGGGTCTTGAGCCCGCGCAGCAGCAGGAAGGCATCCTGCGGTGACATCACCGCGCCGGTCATGTCCTTCAGGCCTTGCAGGCGGATCTGCTGGGCCAACTCGCCATGGGCTGCCACCGCCATCCCGGCGGTCACGTCGCCATGGCCGCTGAAATACTTGGTGGCCGAATGCACCACCACGTCGGCGCCCAGCGTCAGCGGCTTCTGCAGATAGGGCGTGCAGTAGGTGTTGTCCACCACCACAAGGGCCCCGCGCGCCTTGGCCAGACGGGCGACGGCGGCGATGTCCACCATGCGCATATTCGGATTGGCCGGGGTCTCGAAATAGACCATGCGGGTGGCGTCGCTGAGCGCGGCGGCGACGGCCGCGGTGTCGGTCATGTCCACATGGCGGACCTTGACGCCGAACTGGCCGATGCCGTGGTGCAGAAAGGCAAAGGTGCAGCCGTACAGGGTCTTGTCGACCAGGATTTCCTGACCCGGGCGCAGCAGGGTCCAGAGCGTGGCGGTGATTGCACCCATGCCCGAGGAGAAGGCGATCGCGCCCGCGCCGCCCTCCAGCGCCGCCACGCGCCGCTCCAGCAGCTGCAGCGTGGGGTTGGAGATGCGGGTATAGAAATGCCCGGGCGCCTCACCGGCAAAGCATTGGCCGCCGTACTCGGCGCTCGTGAAGGTGAAGGTCGAAGTCAGATAGATGGGCGGCACCAGGGCGCCCTGGTGCTCCTCGCTGCGATAGCCGTGGTGGATGGCGGTGGTGGCAAATCCGGGCATGTTGAACCTCGTCTGGAAGTGGTTTTGATGCGGAAATGCTATTTCTCGACGTCCGAAAAGTGCTTGCAATTCATGCTCACGGCCACGCTTGCTGTGCACGATGTATTGAGTTCATGTCGGTATCTTGGAAAATATTGCCCATGAGCGTTCAACTCGATCGGATCGACCGCCAGCTGCTGGCGGCCCTGCAACAAAACGCCCGCCTGACCGTGGCCGAACTGGCCGAGCGCGTCTCGCTCTCGCCCTCGCCCTGCTGGCGCCGCGTCAAGGTGCTTGAGGAGGCCGGCCTGATCCAGGGTTACCAGGCACGGCTCTCGGCAAGCCAGTTGGGCTACGGCGTGACCGCCTTTGTCTCCGTGATGATGGGCAGCCACACGCAGGAGGTGGCGCGCGCCTTCGAGGCCAAGCTGGAGGAGATCCCCGAGATCATTGCCTGCCACAACGTCTCGGGGCGCTACGACTTCCTGCTGGAAGTGGTGGCAGCCGACCTGAACGCCTTCGGCGAATTCGCCCGCAACACCTTGCAGGCATTGCCGGGCGTGAAGGAGTTCTATTCCAGCTTCTCGCTCAAGGCCGTGAAAGAGCAACGTCAGCTGCCCATCCCCGAGCCGTTCAAGCCAACCTGAGTTCACCCGTCAATGGCACACCCTTGGCCACCGACATGGCATTGGGGCTGTGCGCCACCGCTTCGCGGCGCAGGGTCTCGAACTGCTCGGGCGTGCCATCGCCGCTGACGATGATGCGGTATTCGATGCGCTTGAGCGGTACGCTGGCGGCGTCGCTGATGCCCAGGAAGCCGGCCAGATCCAGCTCGCCGTGCAGTTCCACGCGCAGGCTTTCCAGCTGCACGCCCATGATGGAGGCGCCGACCGTGAAGCCCACCATGATGCAGGCGGCCACGCCGGCGAGCAGGAACTCCTGCGGCGAGGGGCCATGGTTGCCGCCGCCGATCTGGCGCGGCTCGTCGATGATCCAGCTGAAGTCGCGGCTCACCTGGTGGTGGCCGAACTTGAGCGGCAGGGTCTGCACCTGGCCGCGTGTGCCGTTCTGCCAGTCGATGCCCACGCCATAACGCAGCAGGCCTTGGGCGGGGTCTTGGCGCAGTTCCTCGGTCAACTCGGAGACGGCGGCGACGGGGATTCCATTACGCATAGTGTTTCTTGATGCTCTGTTGGGGTTTGAATGGGCTCAGGGGGCGAACGCGACCTTGATGGCCTGTTGCAAGTCCGCGATCAGATCGGCCGGATCCTCGATGCCTACCGAGAGGCGTACGCAGCCGGGCTGGATGCCCATGCGCTCGCGCTGGCGCGCCGTGAAGGCGGCGTGCGAGGTGTTGAATGGCAGGCTGACCAGGGTCTCCACCCCACCCAGGCTGGTGGCCTTCTTGCCCAGGCGCAGGGCGTCGAGCAAACGCACCGCGTGGGCATCGGTGCCGTCGAGCTCGAAGCAGATCATCCCCGTGGGGTTCTTCAGCAATTGCAGGCCCAGCTCGTAGTCGGGGTGCGAGGGCAGGCCGGCGAAGTAGACACGCCGCACATGGTTTGCCGACTCCAGCCAGCGCGCCACCGCCAGCGCGCCCTCGGCATGGGCGCGCATGCGGATCGCCAGGGTCTTGAGCCCGCGCTCCAGCATGAAGCAGGCATGTGGGTCCATGCTGCCACCGTAGGCCAGGCGGCGCGGCCAGATCGAGTCCAGCAGCTTGCGCGAGCCGCAGGCCACGCCGGCGATCAGGTCCGAGTGGCCGTTCAGGTACTTGGACGCCGAATGCACCACCACGTCCACGCCCAGGGCCAGCGGCTGCATGGCGATCGGGGAGGTGAAGGTGGCGTCGATGACGACGCGCACGCCGTGGCGTTTGCCGATGGCGACGAGCGCGGGGATGTCGGCCACCTTCAGCAGCGGGTTGGTGAGCGACTCGAAGAACAGGATCTGGGTATTGGGCCGGATCGCTGCCTCGATGGCCGCCAGGTCGCGCGGATTGACGTAGCTGACGCTCATCCCCAGGCTGGGCAGCTCGCCCTGGAAGAAGGCGTAGGTGCCGCCGTAGAGCTCGTTGGACGCGACGATATGGCCGCCCTTGTCGATCAGGCTCAGCACCGTGGCCGAGATGGCCGCCATGCCCGAGCTGAACACCAGGGCCGACTCCGCCCCCTCCAGGGCCGCGAGCTTCTGCTCCACCGCCCATTGGCTGGGGTTGCCGTAGCGGGTGTAGATGAAGCGATCGCGCGCATAGCCTTCCTCGATGGCCTGGTACTGGTTGTCTTCCAGCAGAAAGGTCGAGGTCTGGTAGATCGGCGTGCCGACGGCACCGGTGACGGGATCGTCGCGCGTGCCGGCATGCACGGCCAGGGTGGACGGCGCCAGACCGCGGAGGTCCGGGTGCTGCATGAAGGGGCCGGGCAGGCGCTGGCGCGAGAGCTCGTCGGCCCAGCGCGGCGCGTTGTCCAGCGGCGAGGCGCTGGCGGGGTCACCGCGCACTGCCTGTGGGTGGGGGGTCAGGTCTTGAGTTTTCATACGGTACTGCTGCTCAACGGAATTGATAGCTGGCGCGCAACCAGACTTGACGACCGTGCGGGTCGTCCCAGGCGTTCACGCCGGTGCCTGCGAAGTTCAGCTCATAGGGCGGCTTGCGGCCGGTGAGGTTCTTCAGGCCCATGCTCAGGCGCAGGCCCTTGACCAGGCCGCTGTACTGGACGCTCATGTCCAGGGTGCTGAACGAGGGCACGTAGAGGTCCTCGGCGCGGTTCTGGAAATAGGCCTTGAACTGCGAGCGGTGGTTCAGGTACAGGCCCGCGCCCCAGTCGCCAAGCGTCCAGTACACCGAGCTGACGTTGCGCAGGCGCGGGTTGCCGTATTCACCCGCCACCTCCATGGCATTGCCCTGGGCATCGCCGCGCTTGACGCGGGCCAGATAGGTGGAGACCGAGGAGATGTCGAGCCGGCCCCAGTCGCCCAGGCCGATGCGACCGGTCAGATCCAGGTCCACGCCGTTGACCTTGGTCTCGCCGATGTTGTAGGGCGTGTAGATCCAGATCGGCACGCCCTCGGGGCCCTTGGCGATGACGCTGGCCGGCGCCTCGGGCGGGCCGGGGAAGAAGATCTGGTTGCTGCGTTTGACGCTCCAGAGATCGACGCCCACGGTCCAGTCCTTGGCCAGTTCGACGCCGGCACCCAGGTTGAAGTTGCGCGACTTCTCGGGCTGCAGCTTCGGCGCATTGGCGATGCGCACCTTGATGTTGTTGCCGTCCTGGTCCTGGGTCCAGTACTCGTACTCGCCGAACATCTCCGGAATCGAGGGCGCGCGGAAGCCGGTGCTGTAGGAGCCGCGCAGCATCAGGGCCTTGAGCGGCTGCCAACGGAAAGCCGCCTTGGGATTGGTGGTGGAGCCGAAGCCGTCGTAACGGTCGCCGCGCAAGGCCAGTTGCAGTTCCAGCGTCTTGGTGACGGGCAGCGAAAGCTCGCCATAGACCGCCGATTGATTGCGCGAGCCGGTGATGGGGTTGCGGATGGCGCCACCCACCACATCGAAGTTGACGGTGCGCTCATCCGAACCATCGGAGAGCTTCTCGCGGCGCAGGTCCAGACCCAGGGCGAGCATGGCGGTGCCGCCGTCCATGGCAAACAGCTCGCGCGAGGCCTTGGCGTCGGCAAAGCTGAAACGGCTGAGGCCATAGCGATTGGACTCGGCGCTGATGGCGGCCACGTCGCTGGGGCTCAAGGTGCCGAAGGCGTTCATGCTGCCAACGCGATCCCAGGCGGCGCCGATGTTCAGGTAGCCGCTGCCGATCATGTCGGTCTTGGTACGCGCACCGCCAAGGGCGAATTCCCAGTCCCAGCCCGCGGCCTCGCCCTTCAGGCCGGCAATCAGACGGCTGGAGTCGCTGGTGATGTCGCGGCGGCGCGGACCCATCTCCCAGAACAGGCGGCGCAGATAGACCGGGTAGGCCTGGACGTTGCCGAACTCGCCGGGGCCGAAGTAGTTGTAGGCGAGCTGGTAGGTGGAGCTGGGGATGTAGTCCATGCCCGACTTGCTGCGGCTGAAGGCGGCCTCGGCGAAGAAGGAGGTCTGGGGCGTGATGTCGACGCTCAGGCGGCCATAGGCGCTGTCGCGTTTGATGGCCGGCATATAGCTGATGTCCTCGCTGTAGCTGTGCAGGCAGGTGCCGGCGGCGTTGAGCTTGTCGCCGCCGATATTGCAGTTGCCATTGGCCACGTAGGCCTTGCCGTTCCAGACATTGCCGCTGTTGGAGTAGCTGGTGAGCGTGTTGAAGGCCGGCGTGGCCACGCCCCAGGCCTTGCTGGCATAGCCGATGTCGCTGTTCTGATACCCCGCGGCCAGCGCCGCGGCGCTCTGGTCGCGGTAGGTCTCGGGGCGCGCCGATTGCAGCAGGCCATCGCGCTCGTAGTGGTCGAACACGCCCAGCAGATTGAAGCCCTGCTTGGCGATGTCGCCATAGCCCAGCGTGGCGGTGACGCTGCGGTGCGTCATGTCGCCATAGGTCTGCGATTGGCCGCCGCCGACGCTTACCTCGGCGCCCTGGTAGCTGCGCTTGAGGATGAAGTTGATAACGCCGCCGATGGCGTCGGTGCCGTAGATGGCAGAGGCGCCTTCCTTCAGCACCTCGACGCGCTCGATGGCGGCAAAGGGCACCGAGCTCAGGTCCACGAAGGTGGACGAGTCGGTGAAGCCGTAATAGGCCACGCGGCGGCCGTTCAGCAGCACCAGGGTGGCGTTGGCACCGAGGCCGCGCAGCGAGGCCCCGTTGGCGCCGGGCACCAGGGAGTTGGTGTCGATCTCGCTGACCTTGCCGTCACCGTTGTTGGTGATCTTGTCCAGCAACTCGGAGGCCGAGCTGATGCCGGCGCGCTCCATGTCCTTGGCCGAGATCACCTGGATGGCCTGCGGGCCCTCGGCGTTCAGGCGCTTGATGTTGGAGCCGGTAATTTCCACCCGCTCCAGCTTGGCGGGTTCTTCGTCGGCGGCCAGGGCCAGCAGGGGCAGGACGCTGGCGATCAGGGCGGCCAGCAATTGCGGGGCGTGTGGCGCCAGGCGGCGCGCGGGGCTGCGTTTCATGAGAATCTCCTGGTTCAATCTCGGCATCGTTGGCGCGCGCTCAGCGCACCACGGCCAGTTGTTGGCGGGCGCCGCCCTGGTAGGTGAAGAGGGTCAGGGCGCCGTTCTTGATGTCGCCCTTGGCGTCAAAGCCGATCTGCCCGGTGACGCCCTGGTAGCCCTCGGTCTTGGCCATCACGGGCAGGTATTTGGCGGGTTCGGCGGAACCGGCCTTGACCATGGCGGCCACCATCACATTCACCGCGTCGTACACATAGGGCGCGTAGACCTGCACCTCGATGCGGTACTTGGCCTTGAAGCGCGCCTTGAAGTCGTCCAGCGCCTGCTTGTGCTCGCCGTCCACGCCACCCGCTTCGGCGCACACCACCTGGCTGTCGGCCATGGTGCCGGCCGCCAGCTTGGGCAGTTCGCCGGTGCAGATGCCATCGCCGCCGATCAGGCGCGCGCGCAGGTCCAGCTGCTTCATCTGGCGCAGCATCGGGCCCGCCACGGCGTCCATGCCGCCGAAGAACACCACGTCGGGGTTCTTGGCCTTCAGCGAGGTCAGGATGGCGCTGAAGTCGGTGGCCTTGTCGTTGGTGAACTCGCGCGCCACGATCTTGCCGCCCGAGGCCTTAACACCCTTCTCGAACTCGTCGGCCACGCCCTGGCCGTAGGCGGTGCGGTCGTCCACCACCGCGATCACCTTGCCCTTCATGTCGTTCACCGCATAACGGCCCAAGGTGCCTCCCAGGTGCACGTCGTCCGCCACCACGCGGAAGGTGGTCTTGTAGCCATTGCGGGTGAACTTCGGATTCGTCGCCGACGGCGAGATCTGCGGGATGCCGGCGTCGCTGTAAATGCGCGAGGCCGGGATCGAGGTGCCCGAGTTCATGTGGCCGATCACGCCGTTGACCTTGGAGTCGACCAGTTTCTGGGCCGCTGCGGTGCCCTGCTTGGGGTCGGCGGCATCGTCTTCGGCCAGCAGCTCGAACCTGGCCTTCTTGCCGCCAATCGTCACGCCCTTGGCGTTGAGTTCATCGATCGCCATGCGGGCGCCCAGCTCGTTGTCCTTGCCCAGGTGGGCGATGGCACCGCTGGTGGGGGCCACATGGCCGATGCGCACCACCAGGTCTTGGGCCTGGGTGCTAGTGGCCAGGCTCAGGCCGGCGGCAATCAATGCGAGGGTCTTGGCTTGTTGCATGGATCTTTGTCTCTCGGTGGTATTTATGGGGCGCGTCCGGGCGGAAATAGGCCTGTCGCGGCCGCATAGAGCGCAGAACTCGTGCCAGGGTTGCGGCCCCATATGGATCAAGCACTTAGCGCCGGATGCTGGCGGCATGCATCAAATTCAGAACAGCGCTCGTATGGAAATGAATACGATCAGGCATTCGTATCGAAAACCGTACGGACCATGCAACTGCGCCTGATTACGGAAGACCGCCTGGGTATCACCTACGAGGTGTTGGCGCTGATCGCCAAGCGCGAACTCGATCTCGCCACCATGGAGATGGGGCTGCACAACATCTACCTGAACGTGCCCGATCTGCGTCCGGCGGCGCGCGCCAGCATCGAGGCCGAGCTGCTGGCGGTGCCCGGCGTGCAGCGCGTCGAGCCCTTGCTGCTAATGCCCGGTGAGGCCCGGCGCCAGCAACTGGACATCCTGCTGGCCTCGCTGGCCCAGCCGGTGTTCGTGCTGGACCGTGCCGGCCAGATCGTGATGGTCAGCAAGGCGGCGCAGCGTGCCGCGCGCCAGCGCAGCCCCGAGTGGGTGGGCGTGCCGTTGGCGGCGCTGCTGCGCCTGCCCGAACTCTGGCAGAACCTGCTGGCTGCCGGCTGCGAGGTCAGCAGCATGGAGGTGCAGTTCGCGGGCAAGCCCTGGCTGCTGTATGCGAGCCCCTTGCTGGAGTCGGAGCGCGGCACGCTCTCGGGCGCGGTGGTGACGCTGCGCGACGCGGCGTGGCTCGGGGAGCAGGCCGCACATCTGCAGCGCACCCAGCCCGAAGGCGGATTGAAGGCCTTGATGGGCGACTCGAGCGTGATGCGCGAGTTGCGCGCGCGCACCGAGCGCATGGCGGCCGTGGATGCGCCGCTGCTGATCCTGGGCGAGACCGGCACGGGCAAGGAGCTGATCGCGCGTGCCTGTCATGAGTTGAGCCCACGCGCCAACGCGCCCTTTCTGGCGCTGAACGCGGCGGCCCTGCCCGAAAGCCTGGCGGAGAGCGAGCTGTTCGGTTATGCGGCGGGAGCCTTCTCGGGTGCGCAGCGCGGCGGCAAGCCCGGCCTGCTGGAGATGGCGCATGGCGGCACCGTGTTCCTGGACGAGATCGGCGAGATGTCGCTCTATCTGCAGGCCAAGCTGCTGCGCTTTCTGAACGACGGCAGTTTCCGCCGCGTGGGTGGCGAGCGTGAGCAGAAGGTCGATGTGCGCGTGATCTCAGCCACGCATCGCGCGCTCGATCAAATGGTGGCGCGCGGCGAGTTCCGCGAGGATCTCTACTACCGACTCAATGTCCTGAATCTGCAGGCTCCGCCGTTGCGCGAGCGCGGCGACGACGTGCTGCTGCTGGCCGCGTATTTTTTGGCTCGCTTTGCGCGCCAGGTCGGACGCGATGAGCCCGAATTCACACCGAGGGCCCGCGTGGCCTTGCAGCGAGCTAGCTGGCCGGGCAATGTGCGCCAGTTGCAGAACGTGATCTTTCGCGCGGTCACGGTCAGCGACAAGGCGCTGATTGAGCCCGAGGATCTCGATCTGGGTGGGCAACCAACAGTGGGTCCTGCCATGTTCAAGCCGCCCCCAACCGGGGTGGAGCGGCTTACGACGAGTGACGCCGCGGCCGAGGAGCCGGAAAGCTGGGATGTCGCTCTGGCCGAGTTCGAGCGCGGCCTGCTCGCACGGCTCTATCCTGACTATCCGAGTAGTCGCAAACTCGCTGCTCGATTGGGGCTCTCTCATAGCGTCGTGGCCGGCAAGCTGAGGCGCTATGGCATTGGCAATACGTAGCAAGGGTTTGTCCATCGTATCCGGCGCAGGCCTGGACATCTCTGCTGAACCACCGACGTGCTGGCACATTCACAATCGCTTCGTAGCCGACGATTTCAGGTGCGACTGCTAGAGAACCCTGTGGACAGACGCTCAAGCTGGCCGGGCTGCACCGTATTGGCGGCCAACTCGATGCGGTGACCGCTTGGGTCGTGGAAGTAGATGGACTGGAAGATCTCGTGGTTGGTGGGGCCTAGCCGGGCCACCGGCATGACCGATTCCCTACACGCACGCCCCACCGAACGCTCTTCGCGTCACCCTCTCTCTGCTAGGCCTTGCACATTCAGCACGTCAAGCTCTGCCTGCCGCGCGGCCATGGTCGCGCGATCACGCGCTATCGATGCCCTGCTTGCCTCGTCGCCGAAGATTGGAGCGCGTGACGTTTCCGGCACGCACAGCCCGGGCGGCATCCGCACATCGAATGATTCCTTCAGCCATTCTTCGCGGACAACAGAGGCGCCCCAAAAGCAGCGTTGGCGTGCTTCCCATCCTGAAGCAGCTGACCGACATGTCAGGCTTCACGGCTCTTGTTTCAGCGCCGGGTTGAGGCTGTCCCAGGCTTGATAGCTGCCACACCAAACCGCACGTGTAGGTTTGAACAGAGAAGGATCTTCCAGAGTAGCCGCGTGGAAGAAGTACAAGTCCGGGTAGCGCGACGATGTCTTGAAGATCGGGTTGCCGCAGGTGGAGCAGAACTCTGAAGTCATAGCGCTCCCGCTCTCTGCCGCGTAGTGGTAAGTACCAAGGCTACCGATCAGTTCGGAGTTCTTTCGGAGCGAGCCAAAGAGGGCCGAGTGACCTGTCCCGGTTATGTGCTGGCAATCGCGGCACAGGCAAAGCAGGGCGAATCTTGGTTCAGTGCTCAGGGCGTACCGAACGTTGCCGCACATGCACTTGCCGGAGATGGGCTTCGTCGGATTGGTCATATGCGAGATTTGTGAAGCCTAACGTTCTTGTTAACCGGCGAGCGGAGGCAGGACGCCTTGGCCCGGTTGGCGAAAATGTATCGCGTACCGCCGACCGGGCCAAGGTGGCCTGCCGTAGCGCGTCCGGTTGAACGAATACGAAGGGACTTCCCACCTTCGGGCAAACGGCGTCAATGCGCCAAGATTGGTGGTGTCCAAAGTCATCAATCTGCAGCCAGTTGAAAGGGGAAGTCCATGGAGAAGATTACCCGAGTTGGGGTCGATCTTGCCAAGCGTGTTTACCAGGTCCATGCAGTGGATAACGCCGAGCACACAGTGCTGGCTCGCCCGATGTCGCTGCAGCGCTTTGTGGATTGGGCGGCTGGTTTGTCTGCCGGCACCGTGGTTGCCATGGAAAGCTGCTCCGGTGCGCACCACCTCGCCCGCCGCCTGCGCTTGATGGGACTGGATGCCCGGCTGATTGCAGCCCACTTCATCGCTCCATTTCGTGTGCAAGGGGCCAGCGGCAAGACCGATGCCAATGATGCCGCTGCGATCTGTGAGGCTGCCTCGCGTGCACACACACGCTACGTGCCCGTGAAGACCCCCGAGCAGCAAGGCTGGCAAGGCATTCACCGCCTGCGCGAGGGCTACAAGGAAGAGCGCACCGCCTGCATCAACCGCATTCGCGGCCTGCTGGCGGAGTTCGGTCTGGTCGCGGGTCAATGCAGGCTTCTTGTTGGGAAGTGCGCCGCGTTTCGCGTAGCCACGCCGGGCCTTCGCAATCGGTTCGCGCACGCGGGGTTGTTCGCAGGGATTCGGCTGAGCCTCGATCTTGTGAAGCTTGGACAGCACGCTTATCTGCTGCGTGTGGTCGTGCCTGACATCGCCGCCTACGACAAGGTCTACAAGCGGCTGATCGCCGACACCCAACTGTCAGACGTCAGCTCGAGCTTTGCGATCGAAGAGTCGAAGTACACGAGGGCCTTGCCGCTGTCGTACGTGTAGTGATCCTGTGCATTGACGCTCAGCAGCAGCGAGGCATCCGTCGACGATTGGCTAGGCAAGCGGCGCGCCCCAAAGTTTCTCAAGGTCGACGTCCTCGCTCGCCGGCTGCTTGTCCCTGGGAAGCCGGTCGACCTGGATCACCATCGGTAGGTCGAACGCCGTGCCGGTGACCACGCAGCATCCTTGGGACAAGCCCGGGATGAGGCTGCGGGACAGCGTGTCCAGAGTTGAGATCGTGTTGTCGATCAAGTAGAGGTCGCGGTCGTTCACCAGGCGGTGAATGAAGAAGTTGTGGAGCTGCGAAACGATGGTCGGCGAGATGTCAGCTGGACGCTGGCTGGCGATGGTGATGAACATGCCAAACTTTCGCCCCTCCTTGATGATTTCTTCGAATTGCTCGAGCCGATAGTCTTTCCAGGTTTCACTCTCGCGCGTGGACTGGTCGGACAAGATGTTGTGCGCCTCGTCCACAATGAGATGGATGGTGCGGTCGGGCGGTGCCGCGACGGTCGCCTTGTGGGAGTTGTAGTAGTGCTTGGCGAACAAGAGCGGCAGCACCTTCTTGACCTCGTTATTGCAACGACGCATTGAGATTACGGTCAGCAACCTGTCGGGTTGGGGATCCTCCGATATCAGCATGACCTTGCGCAGGCTGACCAGCGAGGACTCAACGCGCTTGAGCAGGGGCTGGATGTGCTCGAACTGCACATAGCCAGCGTTCAGGTCGGAGATGAGCTGGAGGTTGACTCGCAGGACGAGCTGGTCGAAGGGGTCGAGGCCATTCACCGACAGCGTGTTGACGATCGGTTCGATATGAGCGCCATATTGGGCGCCGTCCGGGTCAATGAACGCGCCCTTGTAGTTGAATCGCCCATTGCGATACCAGGTGACATCGGCCAGTAGATCAGACACCACCTGATTGCCCAGGCGGCGAGCCACCGTGCGCATCAGATCCAGCGTCGCCGGTTTCACCTCGCCAGCACAGAAGGACTGGCGGAACTTGGTCTTGGCAAAGTTGGCCAACGCGCCTTGGTTCGCACCGTACTTCAGCTTGGCCGACGAGCGTCTCGTGCAGCAGCAGGCGCAAGCCCGCCAGCGGGAACAGGAACTCCAAGCCGCGGCGCAGCACCAGGACGCGCGAATCCGGGAGCTCGAATCGGCCCTCGGCGAAGTTAGGCTGGAGCTGTCTCGAATCGAAGCTCAGCACGACTTGGTCGCCCAACTGATGGCCAAGTTGCAGGCAAAGGAGCACCTTGTTGGGCCGTCGACTCAGACCGCCCCCAAGAAGAAGGTCAGGACTTAAATTCCGCCATCACCCTGAACGCAATGAAGGAGAACACATGGGTGGACTGACCGCTGGCTATGCCGGCCCGAAAGAAGTGCAGTACATGTTCATCGACGGCGAACAGCTTCGCCGCACCGCCGACGAAGTTGGAATGTCATGGTTCGGCGAGTCCATTGAGATCGACTACCGCGCGCTGCAAGGGGCTTGTCAAAAGGTGTTCTATTACGACTGTCTGCCTGCGAAACAGCAGGGCGCAGATGAAGCCGCCTACAAGGCCAAGGTCGACGCCAAGACAGCCTTTTTCAACGAGCTGCGCGGGCTACCTGGTTGGCACGTGAGTCAGGGATTGGCCAAGCACCGCAAGAAGGCGCGGCAGGAGCAGAAGGAGGTCGACATTCTCATAGCAGTCGACATGCTGACCCACACGCACCGACGGAACATGCACAGACTGACCTTCGTGTCCGGCGATCAAGACTTCGCCCCGCTGCTGGAGGCTGTGGTGCGGGACGGCATGTACGTGGAACTGCTGTACCCGGAAGGTCATACGGCACAGGACCTGATGCACTTCGCCGACGTGGCGAAACCCATGCACGTGGACTTCCTGTTCGGAATCTCGACAGCCTCCTTTCGGCGCACCCGAGGGCTCCCCACGCGCATGGGTGACGTCAATGAGAGCGTCGCCAACGCCGACGTCATCGGCGAAGTTATTCGTGACGGCCAGCTGTTCGCGAAGGTCTGGCGCGAACGAGCGCCATCGGGGTTCATCACCATCAAGCTGGTCGAGCCCGACCGTGGCAGCAACAATTACATGTCGGTCCGCGACATTGATGAGGCCCGCGCGAAGCGGTACTTCACCGATTGGATGGCGCGTGACTTCGGGTTGAGCGTCGACGCTTTGGAATGGACGCCGTGCCCATAGCAAACCCGGAAGCCCCGAGGCATCATCTGCTGTAGGGATGCCGTGGCAAATGGCATCGCAAGGCCTCTTGCGGCGGGCCCCATGTTCTCTAGGTGGGCAGATTGAGCGGGTAGGTTGTTGTCGCCCTGTTTGCGCGATCATGATCTGGCGTTCGGGCCGCCTGGGTCGTCTACTTGGCACACGCTACGATTCAGCGGGATCAATCGATCCGGCATGTGTGTCGCCGTCGTTCCGGCAAGAGAACATGGGCGCCAACAAAGGCAGCCCGGTCAGGGGATAAAAATGAGCATCCGACCTTTGCTTCTTCGCGTTTCGCATCCTGCCCTGGAGGTCGTCTTCGACGATGGCTCCACGGTTGAGGATTTCCCGCCGGCCGTAGTGGAGCTGGTTGCTGGTAGAGACGCCCAACCTTCCAGTCGAGTGACCAAGGTGAATCAGGAGTCCACTGATGAGGAGTGACGGTCTTGTCGTGCGCCCTTTCTTGATGCGATTCGCAGAGCCACTTCCAGCTACTCGGGCCGAGGCTGATGCGCTTTCCCAAGGCAACAGCACTTGCGGTGCGGCAGCCGGCGAGCACAGGATCGTTGTGACGCGCCTCGATAGCAAAGTGACGCGCGTCCAGCACGAATCAACTGATGAAGAGTGAGCGCCACGTTCTTGTCGTCAGCACTGCAGTCGATGTAGCCACAGATGGTGTAGTCGATGGCCTGCTCAAAGCAGGTACTAGAGTCACGCGGCTGAACACTGAAGACCTGCCGTTTGAGCGATTCATCACCTGCGTCATGCATGAAGGCAGAGCGGCGCTTGAACTTGACGATGAATCGGTACCGATGCCTACGGCGGTCTGGTATCGCCGCGTGCGCGTTCCGACCCGCCCCGAGGGCATGGACCCAGGCATCTACGATTTTTGTTTGCGAGAGACACGGGCTGCCCTGCTTGGCGGCATTGCAGGCATAGCAACGCGTTGGATGAGCCCGCCCGAACAGGTGTGGCGGGCGGAGTTGAAACCGTTCCAACTGCAGATTGCCGCAGACTTGGGTCTGAAGGTCCCGCGCACCCTCATCACCAACGATCCTCGGAGAGTGCGGCAGGCGTTCGACGAGTTCAAAGGCATGATCGCAAAGCCAACGCGTGGGGGGTATGTCGTTGCCAATGGCTTGCCGCATTCGATCTACACGTCCGAGGTGCTGGCAGAGCATCTGGAGCATCTCGATGAAGCCAGACTGAGCCCAACGATCTATCAAGAGCTGATTCCCAAGCGGTTCGACATTCGCGTGACGATCGTTGGCGAGCGGATTTTTGCCGCCGCCATCGACTCCCAACGCGATCCTGCAGCGCGAGTGGACTGGCGGCGTACAGACGATCCCAACTTGGGGCATCAACGCATCGATCTTCCGGTCGCCCTTGAGGCCACCCTTAGGCTGCTTATGCGCAAACTGGGTTTGACCTTTGGGGCCGTGGATCTGGTGCTGACGCCGGAGGGGGAGTACGTTTTCCTGGAGATCAACCCCAACGGGCAGTGGCTCTGGCTGGACGACAAGCTTGACCTGGGAATCACGCAGGAGGTGGTCAATTGGCTGATCCAATCTTGAGGCGGAAGCTCCTCCTATCAGCATTGCAAGATTGGATCTGGCCGCGGCTAGCCCCGTTCTCTCCGGAGCAAGTCGAACGCGAGCGTCAACGCTTGGAAAGCGACGCGACGCAGCTGGCGTCTGCTGTTGCAGGACTCACTGATGATGAGTCCAAGTTGAAGGACCTGTTGTCGGCAACTGCAAAGGCGTTGGATGACGAGAACGGACGGCGAACTAGCATCGAAACGCGGCTATTGAACATTGCCGGCCTTTTCTCGATAGCCGGCACGGTTGTGCTGGGTACGCTCGTGTCAATCGCCGGGGATGCGACGCCGGCCTACCATCGTGGTGCAGTGGTGCTGATCGCATTGTGTTGCTTCTACCTCGCCGCGCAAGTGGCGATTGCTATCCATGCCTCTGTCGTCGGCGTCCGCACCATGGGCTATGCGGAGGCAAGACCTTACGAGCTGATTCCCGCTGCGGCCGAAAGCATCGTTGCCTTCATGCACCGACGAATCCATGAGAACTTGACCCGTCTCGAGGAGTATCGGTCCACCAACAACCGCAAGGCGAGCCAGCTCAACCTGGCGCATTGTGCAGTCCGCAACGTCATCGCAGGCCTTGCCGCACTCGCCACCGTGGCGTTTCTTGGGGCATTCTTACCTCGAAAGATCCCGCCGCCGTCACCGACTGCACAGCCGGTAGCAGCGCCTGCGCTGGCTCAGGCAACGTCGACACATGCGCCGCGGATAGTGCAGCCGGTGCGCGTGGCAACCATCGGTCCGTTTGCAATCAAAGCGGCTATGCCGAAGAAGTGGGACGAGGGTCTTCTTTTGCGCTGCGTGAGGGATGCCGTCAGCGAGGCGTCCTTGGGGCGTGTGCTGTTTTGGCATGCGACCGGATTCGCGCCAGTCAGCAAGGTAAATGGCAGGATCGCGCAGGCCGCGTCATCGATGGCCATGCAGCGAGCGACCGTTATCGCGGGGGCGCTATCAGGGCCGGCTGCCGTATTCAGACAGGAGCAACTCGCGATCTCTGTTCGTGCGACCGAAGCGATGGATAGATTTTCTGAGGGTGTTGATATTGTTGCGTTCGTCGAGCGCACGTCCGGTAGCGCGCCGCTGCCGCCAGCAACCTGCACACCGAGATAGCACGCTTCGGGACATCCACTCATGCATTGTGCGTGATGACGTAGCCTCGCAGAGGCCCAACCGCCTTTCGTCCGAACTGCGTAGCGCAACGTCAGTGCCTCGGCGGCAGCCGAAGCGCTGATCGTGGGTGTCTTCGTCACTAGTGATGCCAGGCCAGAAGCAGTAGGTGAAGTCTGGGCGTCGACGCCATGCTCATAGGTCGGGTCCGGCCCACGCCATTCAGACGCAAAAGTTTGGCGATACCGCCAGTCGCACGTAATCTTTGAGCGGTCTACCCATGGGGGCCAAACGCGATGCAAAAGCTGCTGCGGAGGAGGGACTTGGCACCAAGATCGCGTGGCACCGCCACCAGGCGTTGCAGGCTAGCGGGCGACGCCTGACGGTGGAATCGGCAGCCGTGAATGTTCCACGCAGCCAAATGCTCGATAGATCGACGTCTGACAGCCAGTCTGGGTGTTTTGAGGCAGTATGGATCGACGTGCCGTAGCCGGGGCCAAGAAACCAGTCCGATCTCTCCGCTCAGCCTTGAATCATCAAACTAGGAAATTCTTGTCGCTGCTTTGCTGCGACAAGAATTTCCTAGTAGATCGAGAAAGACTCAGACTCGGGAAATGCTGTCGCAAAGTTAGTTCGGCACAGTGGTTAAGAACAAAATTTAGAAAAAAGTAGGAACAAAATTTAGAAACTGAACGCTAGTGGCTGCAAGTTGCGCTTTCGCAATGCAATGTTGGTTTACATAATACACATTGTCAAACTAATGCACGCGCCTGGTACGACACCGCACGGACGTCGAACTGGCCAATCCCTATGATGGGCTGGTTCGTATCAGCGGCATTGCAGGGGTCCCATCATGATCCAGCGTTGCCGTACACCGATCACCAGCATCGAGATGGTGTCTGCCAGTGCAGCGCGCGAGGCACTTATGGGAGCCTTCATGAACGCAGTCGCGGAGCGCGGCCTATTGCTGGTTTTTGTGCACTTGAATGCGGAGTCACTGGACGAGGTCAGTTTCGCAGCACAGGCACTCGGGCACCCTATCGTAGTGGCCACCGGCTTGAGCGAGGACCAGCCTACAGGCCTAAGCCTACGCGGTGGACTTGAGCCTAAGCAGTTGCAGACTCTCAAGCGCGTCGCCAGCCTAGGTGAGGCGGATGCGAAAGCCGCTCATGAAGGGATAGCGTCTCACTCGGCTGTGGGGGATCAGCGCAGGCCATCCGACTATCGTGAAGCCGTCTGGACCCGACTCGATGCAGCGTGCCAATTGTTCATAGAGCGTTTCCTTTTTGCATTGAGCAAGGGCACACGCTTGCTTAAGTCTCCCCGTCTTGAGGTAGTGGACGATCCCGGCAGCAAGGTTCTCCGCTCTGGCCCGGTCTGGCGCCTCTAGTTGGCTGAGGTCTACCTGGGGCCAAAGTGTGTAGTCCCTCAAGTGCTCCGGCAGAGTGGCGTACGAAGGTCGCTTCGCCATGACTATTCCTGCAAGATCAGGAAGCGAGAGCGCAAGGTGAATGGCTTCGTATCGAGGTCGCTCTGGACGATCCCGTACTGGACCAGGCTGAACAGGGCGGCGGCCACGAATGGGTACTGTTCGGCGCCAGCGTGTTCCTTCAATTGCTGAAAGGAAATCTCCTTGCGCCTCCTGACGAGTGCCAGAACGGTCTTCTTGGCGTCCTCCAGCGCAACAGACTGGCACTGATTGATCCAAGGAAGGATTTGGACCCAGTTGAGGATGCGCTGTGGCTGAGCGAAGATTTCCACCTCGGTCACGACCTCATGCGCCGCGTTCAGTAGGCCGGCCGCTTTGGCTTGTGCCATCAGCTGGATGTTGGCCCTCCCCTTTGCACCGACAGTCACGTCTTCGGAGGACTTGACCTCTCGCCAAACCACATCACCGCTGCGTCGGACCAGTTCGGCGTCCAGGATCGTGCCGATGGTTTCGCCATGAAGCGCCACCATACGCTTCTGAGGCGCATAGTCGACCTTCTCGACATCTGGATCGGACTCGACGAGCAGGAAGTGCCCGAATTCAAGGGCGCTCTTGAAGACCACGTCTTGCTAAGCCTTAGGGCTGTAGTCGAACCAGAGGCTCGATTTCATGTGCCCGCGCTGCTCGTACGCGTCTTGCAATGCGCCACGCATTCGCGTGCCGAGGCGGGTTCCCTTGGTTGGCGCTTTCGATGTGCTCATCTGCGGCCTCCGGAATGACAGGATGGCCGTGAGCTCAAACTGGCGAGTCCATCCGGCCTCCCGGGACTGGTGTTAGCCATGTCCACTTCGTTGGGGTGCAGAAAGCTCCGCCCTCGCTTGACAGGCGACCAATCGGGGCCTAGTCTCGCGATGTCGTTGCTTCCGCGGGTGCGTGAAATCAGCGGTTTTTTGAAGGGGCTACTCGTTGGCGCGAGTGGCCCTTTCGTCATTTCAGGACGCGTGCATGGGGTCGCCTTCCATCTGTGTGGGCTCCCATGGTTAGCTCTTGACCACCAGTACGTCAAGCGATTCTTGATGCAACAGACAACAATATCGTCCAACGGTTGTCTATTGTTTGCAAATTACTGGACAGTTCGTATAACCGCAGCCGAGTCAGAACATTGCGTCACGGCTTCCCTGCGAGGTCAGGGCTTTGCGTCGGCTGGTAGGGCTGCGCCACGCCGCGGTCAGCACATTGCGTCTGGGCTTTCCAAGTAAGAACTTTGTGTCCAGCGCAGCGGGCCGGCCAGGCTTGAGGTGAGGTGGAGTTTGATGGGCGGAACACCCGGGTCAGGACATTGCGTCCGCGGCAGTCCGGGTCAGAACATTGCGTCCGGGCTTAGGTACGCAATGTTTCCCTACGCGAGACGGCTTTCATAGGAGGGAGGTCTGGGATTTTGGGAGGGAACTTTGCGTCAGGTGACTATCCCGATTCGGAGGCCGTGCGCTTCTGGGTCTGTCATGGGGATGCGCTGGTGGGCGCCAGCGTCAGCCGGCGCGCCCTGCATTACCGGTTTCGCCCCGAGGCCGTCGACGACGATCCGCTGGAGACCTATCAGCGCTTCGCGGCATTGATCAATGCCGCGGTGTTGCGCCGCGTCGCCGAGGGTGCGCTCGAGCCGGTGATGTTGCGCGAGTTCGATTTGCGCGTGCAGGACGCGCCCTAGCGCAGCTGCGTCAGCAGGCCTGCGCGTCGTCGGCGTCGCATTCGAGGCCGGCGTCATCGACCATGCGGTCGAAATCGGCCAGATCGCTGAGCGCCTTCAGTGCGGCCTTGCCCTTGGGGATCAGCGGCTTGTCCAGCGGGCGATAGATGCGGCTGCGCAGGCGGCTGAGGCGCTCGGAATGTTCCATCGCGAACACCACGCTGTCCAGGTCCAGCAGCATGGCAAAGGGATCGACGAGCGACGTGGCGTTGGGGTTCAGGCGCATGGTTTTGCTCCGGTAGGTATGGGAGCAACTGTAGGGAGCGGCGGCGGCTTGCGTCAGTCGGCCCAGGGCCAAACCGCTTGTCAGGCAAGTTCCTACGCCGGTGCTGCGGCGCAAGCCCTGTTCAACGCCTGCGCGCCAAGGCAATTTGCTCGGCCACCCGATCGCGTCCGGCGCGGCGTGCGAAGTCCGCCGCATCCATGCCCTGCTCGTTGCGCAGGCTGGCATCGGCACCGGCCTTCAGCAGCACCTCGACGCTGCTGCTCTCGCCGTAGCCGGCCGCCATCATCAGCGGCGTGCTGCCATTGGGCGAGCGCGCGTCGATCTCGGCGCCCTGCTCCAGCAACCAGCGCACGGCGCCGCGATCGGGGCCGCTGCAGGCGTAATGCAGGGCGGTCCAGCCGGGTTCGTTTACGAGCGCGCCGCGCGCCACCAGGGCCTTCATCCAGTCCAGCCGCGCTTTCAAGGCCGCCAGCATGAGAGGCGTCTCGCCGGCCTGGTTGATGGCGTTGACGTCCAGGCCGGGATGCTTGAGCAGGGTCTGGACGGTTTTGTCGGCTTCGTTGCGCAGCGCCAGATGCAGCGCGGTCTGGCGCTCGGCATTGCGCAGATTGGGGTCGGTGCCGCGCAACATCAGGGTCATGATGAGGCCGGCGTTGTCGCGCTGCGCGGCCGCCAGCCACTGCTCGGTCAATGGATCGCCGGCCTGGGCGCCGACTGCCTGCGCATGCAGCAGGGCGGGCAAGGCCAGCAGCAGGCTCAGCCACAGCCCCACCCAGGCGCGCAGGCGTATTGCACCCACCTCAGGCCTCGGGCAGGCGGAACAGCCGCCTGGTGTTGGCACTGCAGGCCTCGGCCACCGCTTCCACCGCCAGACCCTTCACGGCCGCCAGATGTTTCGCCACATGGGGCACATAGGCCGGGCTGTTGGTCTTGCCGCGGTAGGGCATGGGGGCGAGATAGGGGCTGTCGGTCTCGATCAGCAGATGGTCCAGCGGCAGGGCCAGCGCCACGGCGCGCAGGTCGGCGGCGTTCTTGAAGGTCAGGATGCCCGAGAACGAGATATAGAAGCCCAGGTCCACCGCCGCCTTGGCCACCTCCAGGCTCTCGGTGAAGCAATGGAACACCCCGCCGGCCCGCTCGCCGCCCTCCTCCTTCAGGATCTCCAGGGTGTGCGCGGCGCTGCTGCGCGTGTGGATCACCATCGGCTTGGCGGCCTGGCGGGCGGCGCGGATATGGGTGCGAAAGCGCTCGCGCTGCCATTCCATCTCGGCCAGGGTGCGCTCGCCCAGGCGGTAATAGTCCAGGCCGGTCTCGCCGATGGCCAGCACCCTGGGGTCCTGCGCGCCCGCCACCAGCTCGGCCACGCTGGGCTCGTGCACATCCTCGTTGTCCGGGTGCACGCCCACCGTGGCGAAGAGCTGCGGGTGCGCATGGGCCAGCGCGCGCACCTCGGGAAACTCTTCCATGGTGGTGCAGATGCAGATCGCCTGCGTCACGCGCGCGGCCTGCATCTCGGCCAGGATCTGCGGCAGATTGGCCTTGAGCTCGGGAAAGCTCAGATGGCAATGGGAGTCGATGTACATGGCAGCCTCACACGGGCCCGCGCCGGGCGGCGCGCCGTATGTCAAAAGGAGTCAGATGGTCTGCGTCGCCTTGGCCGACGAGATCGAGGTGCCCAGCAGCTCTTCGATCTTCAGCTTGATGAGGCGGGTTTTCTCGTCGCCCGGAAAGCGCACGCCCACGCCCTGGGTGCGGCCGGCCGAGGCATTCGCCGGGGTGATCCAGGCAATCTTGCCGGCCACCGGATAACGCTGCGGGTCGTCGGGCAGCATCATCAGCAGATAGATGTCCTCGCCCAGCTTGTAGTCACGCGTGGTGGGCACGAAGATGCCACCCTCGGTGAAGATGGGGATGTAGGCGGCGTAGAGCGCGCCCTTTTCCTTGAAGACCAACTGCACCACGCTCGGGCGCGCACCCCCGCCAGCCGGCACGGCTGCCAGGGCAGCGGCCTGGGGTTTGGTTGGAATTTCACTCATAAGCGGCAGTGTAGCGAAGGTCAAGGCCGCCTATCCGCGCGAATGCACCGACAAGCGGGAGCTTCTCTGCTTTTCTCGTTCAGGCCGCCACGCGCATCGCGCGCTGCCCCTGCGCCACCAAGGACTCCATCAAGAGCCCGGCATTGAGCGGGTGCTCGGCGTGCCGCGCCGCGTCCTGCAAGGCCCGGCCCCAGGCATGCAGGCCGGCCGCGCCGCGCGGCTTGGGTAGGGCCGTGGGCGGGAAATAGCTGGGCGGCGCGCCATGGCTGCCGCGCAGCAGGTCGTGGGTGAGGCGCTGCAGCGCGGCGATGGCGCGCGGCACCGGCCAGTCGCTCAGCGCCGCGCTTTCGCCGCGCGCCACGCGGCGCGGCAGCTCCAGCCAGGCCTGGGCGCGCACGCCGTCGGCATACCAGGCCAGCGCCTCCTGCGGGCGGCCGCCGGTGGCGGCCAGCAGCACCTCGGCCGCCTCCACGCCCTGCTCGGCCAGCCAGGCCTGCGCCAGTTCCTGCGGCGGCAGGCCCAGCGGCACCGGCTGGCAGCGGCTGCGTATGGTGGGCAGCAAGGCCTCGGGGGCCGTGCTGGCAAGCGCGAAGCGCAGCATGCCGGCCGGCTCTTCCAGGGTCTTCAGCAAGGCGTTCGCCGCCACGGTGTTGAGTGTCTCGGCAGGATAGACCACCACCACCTTGGCGCGCCCGCGCGCCGCCGTGACCTGGGCGAACCCCAGCATCTGGCGCACCGCATCGATCTTGATCTCGCGGCTGGGCTTGGCCTTGCTGGCCTTGCCGGTCTTGGCCTCGGCACCGCCCTCCTCGTCATCGGCGCCGTAGCCCAGGCTCTCGCGCAAGGCCTCGGGCAGCAGCACCATGAAGTCGGGATGGGCATGGGCCAGGAACAGGTGGCAGGCGGCGCAGCGGCCACAGGCCAGCTTGCCGGCGGCGGGCGCCTCGCACAACCAGGACTGGGCCAGCAGCAGGGCCATGTCGAACTGGCCCACGCCGGCCGGGCCCTGCACCAGCAGGGCATGCGAGCGCGCGTTCGCCAGCGCCTGCGCCAGCGGCGCCTCCAGCCAGGGCAGCGGCAGCTTGCCGTCGGGGCCTAGCATCCCCGCGCCTCCATCACGGCACGCAATTGCGCCGCGACCTCGTCGACCGTGCCGCTGGCGTCGATGCGGGCAAAGCGTGCCGGCGCGGCCGCGGCGCGTGCCGCGTAGCCGGCGCGCACGCGCTCGAAGAAGTCCAGGTCCTGCTGCTCGAAGCGATCGGCCTCGCGCGCCGCGGCGCGGCGCTGCGCGGCGGTGGCGGGCGGCAGGTCGAACCAGATCGTCAGGTCGGGCTGACGAAGAAGGCCCTGGGGACCCTGCTGCACCCATTGCTCCAGCGTCGCCAGCACCTGCAGGTCCATGCCGCGGCCGGCACCCTGGTAGGCGAAGGTGGCGTCGGTGAAGCGGTCGCACAACACCGTCTTGCCAGCGGCCAGGGCCGGCTCGATGACGCGCAGCAGATGGTCGCGCCGGCCGGCAAACACCAGCAGCGCCTCGGTCAGGCCGTCCATGCCGCTGTGCAGCACCAGCTCGCGCAGGCGCTCGGCCAGCTCGGTGCCGCCGGGTTCGCGGGTGTTCAGCACCGTGGCTCCGCCGGCGGCCAGGCGTTCGGTCAGGGCGGCGATATGGGTGGACTTGCCGGCACCGTCGATGCCTTCAATGCTGATGAATCGGGGATAAAAGCTCACTGGCCACGCTGGTATTTGTTGACGGCGCGATTATGCGCGGCCAGGTCATCGCTGAATTCGCTGCTGCCATCGCCGCGCGCCACAAAGTAGAGCGCGCGCGAGGGCGCCGGGTGCAGGGCCGCGGCCAGCGCGGCGGCACCGGGCATGGCGATGGGGGTGGGCGGCAGGCCAGCGCGGGTGTAGCTGTTGTAGGGCGTGTCGGCCAAGAGGTCGCGCTTGCGCAGATTGCCGTCAAAGGCCGCACCCAGGCCATAGATCACGCTCGGGTCGGTCTGCAAGGGCATGCCGAGGCGCAGGCGGTTCACGAACACCGCGGCCACCAGACCACGGTCGGCGGCGGCGCCGGTTTCCTTCTCGACGATGGAGGCCAGGATCAGCGCCTCCTCGGGCGACTTGAGCGGCAGCTTCTCGGCGCGGCCGGACCAGGCCGCGTCCAGCCTCCTGTCCATGCTGCGGTAGGCGCGTTTGAGCACGGTGAGATCGCTGACGCCACGGCTGTAGGCATAGGTGTCGGGGAAGAAGCGCCCTTCCGGGTGCTGGCCCGGCGCGCCCAGGGCGGCCATGATGTCGGCATCGCTCATTTCAGCCGTCTGGTGCTTGAGCGCCGGCGCGGCGGCCAGCGCGGCGCGCCATTGGCGGAAGGTCCAGCCCTCGATCAGGCGCAGCTGTTCCAGTATCTCGTCGCCGCGCACCATCTTGGCGAGCAGCTCGCGCGGCGTGGCACCCTGGTGGATCTCGTAGCTGCCGGCGCGTATCTGCCTGGCCTGGCCCGACCAGCGGAACCATTGGTAAAGCAGTCGTGCATCCTCCTGCACCCCGGCCGCCACCCAGGCATGCGCTACCTCGCGCGGCGAGCTGCCGGCCTCGATCGAGAGCTCGACCGAGGGCGCCGCCAGCGTCATCGGCCGCTGCAGCCACCACCAGGCGCCGGCCGCAGCCGCGCCCAGGGCCAGCAGCGCCATCAAGGAAAGGGTCAGCAGGGCCTTGCCCAATGTCTTCATGGTCTCGAAATGTCCTTGCAAGTCGCCCTGGATGCGGCAGTGATGGCGGCGGTGTTGGCGGGCGCTGATGATAATCGCCCCCCATGAGCCAAGAAACCATCGCCCCCCTCTCCGGCGCCGCGCTGCGGCTGACCCAATTCGGCGTGATCCGCGCGGCCGGCGCCGAGGCCGCCAAGTTCCTGCACAGCCAGCTGACCCAGGACTTCGCCCTGCTGGGCGACGGCCAGGCTCGCCTGGCCGGCTACTGCTCCGCCAAGGGCCGCCTGCTGGCCACCCTGGTCGGCTGGAAGAACGGGCCCGAGGAGCTCTTGCTGGTGCTGCCGGCCGAGCTGCTGGCGCCCACGCTGAAGCGGCTCAGCATGTTCGTGATGCGCGCCAAGTGCAAGCTCAGCGACGCCACGGCCGAGTTCCAGCTCTGGGGCCTGGCGGGCGCGCCGGCCAGCGCCTGGCTGGGCGCGGTGGCGCCGGCCCAGACCTGGGAGCTGGCAGCTTTCAACGAGGGTCAGGTCTTGCGGCTGCCGAACGCGGCTGGTCAGGCGGCCGGCCAGGCGCGCTATCTGCTGGCCCTGCCCGCCACGGCGCCGGCACCTGCGCTGCCGGCGCTGAGCGCCGCCGACTGGCAGTGGCTGGACGTGCAAAGCGGGCTGGCCTGGGTGCAGGCCGCCACGGTGGAGCAATTCGTGCCGCAGATGCTGAACCTCGAACTGCTGGGCGGGGTGAACTTCCAGAAGGGCTGCTACCCCGGCCAGGAGGTGGTGGCACGCAGCCAGTACCGCGGCACCCTGAAGCGCCGCACCTTTCTGTTCGAAACCGCCGCGCCGGCGCAGGTCGGCCAGGAAATCTTCCACAGCGAAGATCCGGGCCAGCCCGCGGGCCTGGTGGCGGCGGTGGCCGAGCGCGACGGCCGCGCCCTGCTGCTGGCCGAAACCAAGATCGCGGCCCTGGAGGGGGGCAGCCTGCACCTGGGCGCCGCCGACGGGCCGCTGCTGGAGGCGCGCGCCCTGCCCTACGAGCTGCGCGAACCGCAGTGAGCTGCAGCGAACTCTACGTTTACTACAAGCTGCGGCCAGAACAGGCCGCCGAGGCCGGTGAGCGCATCGCGGCGCAGCGCTGCGAGCTGCCAGCCGGAGTCACACTGCGCCTGCTGCAGCGCGACGCTGATGATGTGAAGGCGGCCGACCTGCTGACCTGGATGGAGATCTACCAGGGCGCCTCGGCGCAGGACCTGGCCCTGGCCGAGCGGGCGGTGGCGGCGGCACTGGCGCCCTGCATCGAGGGCGAGCGCCATCTAGAGCGCTTTTCCTCCCTGCTGCCGCTCACAGCGCCCTGACCATCTCCACATGGCCGATGCCGGCCTCCTCGAACACCGGGCCGCGCTGCACAAAGCCGGCACGGGTGTAGAAACCGGCGGCGCTGAGCTGCGCGTGCAGCAGCACCTCGCGGTAGCCGCGCTCGCGGCCGGCCGCCATCAGCGCTTCCAGCACCTGGCGCCCGACCTGGCCGCCGCGCATCGGCCGCAGCACCGCCATGCGGCCGATCTTGGCCACGCCCGGCACATGCTCCAGCAGCCGCCCGGTGCCCAGCGCCTTGCCCAGGCGGTTGTAGGCCACCGCGTGCAGGCAGCTGGCGTCGCCGGCGTCCCATTCCATCTCGGCCGGGATCTTCTGTTCGTCGACGAACACCGCCTGGCGGATCTGGCTGGCATCGGTGCCCAGCTCCGACCAGGCGCCGACATGCACCTCGACCATGGCAGCGCCCGCCTCGAAGCCGGTGAGCGCCTGGCGCAGCGTCTCGGGCACCGGCTTGGGGGTCTGGGTCTGCGCATCGGCGAACACATAGATCAGCTCGCCATGCACCAGCAGCTCGTCGGCGCGGAACACCGCGCATTGCATCAGCATCGAGCTGTTGCCGACGCGCTCGCAGCGCACGCCGATCTCGAGCTGATCGTCGTAGCGCGCCGAGCCCAGGTATTCCAGCGTCGCCTTGCGTACGAACAGGTCGCCGCCCAGCGACTGCATGGTCTCGGCATAGGGCAGCGCCAGGGCACGCCAGTAGCCGCCCACGGCGGTGTCGAAGTAGGTCAGGTAATGGCCGTTGAAGACGATTTGCTGGGCGTCGATCTCGGCCCAACGCACGCGCAGGCGCTCGAAGAAACGGAAGTTGCTGCGGTTCATGGCTTGAAAAGCGCCTCCTTCAGCGCCAGGGCGCAGGCGTCCAGCGCCAGCAGGGCCTCGGGAATGCTGCGGCCCATCTTGATGAAATCATGGGTCACGCCGCGGTACAGCTCCAACTGCACCGCACCACCATTGGCGCGCAGCAGGTCGGCGTAGGCGACGCCCTCGTCCACCAGCGGATCGCATTCGGCCAGGATCACGCAGGCCGGGGCAAGGCCGCTGTGGTCGGGCGCCTCCATGGGTGCGAAGCGCCAGTCGCGCTTGTGATGGTGCTCGATGTAATGGTCGAAGAACCAGGCGATCGCCGCCGCGTCGAGCAAAAAACCATTGGCGAACAGCTTGTGCGAGGGCGTATCGGCATGGGCGCAGGTGCCGGGGGTGATCAGCAGCTGCAGGGCCAGGTCTTGCCCGAGATCGCGCGCGTGCAGCGCACACACCGCCGCCAGCGTGCCACCGGCGCTGTCGCCGCCCACGGCGATGCGGCTGCCGTCCAGCCCCAGGGCCGCGGCGGCGCCCGGCAACCAGCGCATCACCGCCCAGGCATCGTCCACCGCGGCGGGGAATTTGTGCTCCGGCGCGAGCCGGTAGTCCAGCGACAGCACCGCCGCGCCGCTGCGTAGCGCGAGCTGCCGGCACAGCGAGTCGTGCGTTTCCAGGCTGCCGATGGTGAAGCCGCCGCCATGCAGATAGAGCAGCACCGGCAGCCTGGCTTCCTCGGCGGTCTTGGGTGCATACAGGCGCGCGGCCAGCGGCCCTTCGGCGCCCGGCACGCTGAGGTTCTCCACGCGGGGCAGCGGCGCACGCGGCAGGTCCAGGATCTCGGCCCCCATCAGGTAGCCGATGCGGGCCTGCTTGGGCGTGAGGGAATGAAAGGCCGGGCGATTGGCGCGGTGGATGCGCGTCAGCACACCCGCCATGCGCGGTGTCAACAAGGTGCTACTCAACAAGAACTCCAGGGCTTAGGCTCGGCCAATCCAACGATGGCGGATTTTCGCAGACTAGGAAGGAACACCAGCATGGCCCTGATCCAGTACCTCACTCATATCCACCTCGCACATGGCGCGCGCGAGTTGCTGGGCGCCGAATGCGCGCGCATCGGCATGCGCCGGCCGCTGGTGATCACCGATGCCGGCGTGCGCGCGGCCGGCGTGCTGGAGCTGGCGCTGTCCGGCTGGCAGGGCCCTGCCCTGCCCGTGTTCGACGGCACCCCCGCCAACCCCACCGAGGCGGCGGTGCGCCTGGGTGTGCAGGCCTGGCGCGACGGCGGTTGCGACGGCCTGATCGCCATCGGCGGCGGCTCGGCCATGGACCTGGCCAAGGGCGTGGCGATCGCCGCCACCCACGAGGGGCCGCTCACGCGCTACGCCACCATCGAGGGCGGCAGCGGGCTGATCACCAAGGCGGTGCTGCCGCTGATCGCGATGCCCACCACCGCGGGCACCGGCAGCGAGGTGGCGCGCGGCGCCATCGTCATCGTGGACGATGGGCGCAAGCTGGGCTTCCACAACTGGGAGCTGCTGCCCAAGTCGGCGATCTGCGATCCCGAGCTGACCCTGGGCCTGCCGCCGCTGCTGACGGCCGCCACCGGCATGGATGCGATCGCGCATTGCATGGAGACCTTCATGTCCGCGGCCTTCAACCCACCAGCCGACGGCATCGCGCTGGAAGGCCTGCGGCGCGGCTGGGCCGCGATCGAGCGCGCCACCCGCGACGGCAGCGACCGCGATGCGCGCCTGCAGATGATGAGCGCCAGCATGCAGGGCGCGATGGCCTTCCAGAAGGGCCTGGGTGCGGTGCACTCGCTGAGCCATTCGCTGGGCGGCGTGAACCCGCGCCTGCACCATGGCACGCTGAACGCGATGTTCCTGCCGGCGGTGGTGCGCTTCAATGCCCAGCATGAGAGCCTGCAGCAGGACGAGCGCCTGCCACGCATGGCGCAGGCGATGGGCATCGCGCGCTGCGATCCTGCCGGCGAGGCGGTGGCCGAGGCCCTGCGGGACATGAACGCACGCCTGGGCCTGGCGAATGGGCTGGCGGCATTGGGCGTGACAGAAGACCTCTTCGAGCGCGTCATCGACGGCGCCATGAAGGACCATTGCCACAAGACCAACCCGCGCGTGGCCACGCGCGAGGAGTACGCGGCGCTGCTGCGCGCCTCCATGTAGAGACAGGCACAGGCATGAAAAAGGCCCGAACCTTTTGAGTTCGGGCCGGCTGCTGAACGCGATCGCGATCAGCCGTGCTTCTTGTCGAAGAACTGTTCGTCTTCGGTCGAACCCTTCAGCGCCGCGGTGGAGGCATCGGCTTCGATGGTGGTGGTGACCGCGTCGAAGTAACCCGTGCCCACTTCGCGCTGGTGCTTCACGGCGGTGAAGCCACGCTCCGCAGCTGCGAACTCGGCTTCCTGCAGCTCCACGAAGGCGCTCATATTGTTGCGGGCGTAGCCGTAGGCCAGGTTGAACATCGAGTAGTTCAGGCTGTGGAAGCCGGCCAGCGTGATGAACTGGAACTTGTAGCCCATCGCACCCAGCTCGCGCTGGAACTTGGCGATGGTGGCATCGTCCAGATTCTTCTTCCAGTTGAAGGAAGGCGAGCAGTTGTAGGCCAGCAGCTTGCCGGGGAACTTGGCGTGGATGGCGTCGGCGAAGGCCTTGGCGAAGGCCAGGTCGGGCTTGCCGGTCTCGCACCAGATCATGTCGGCGTAGGGGGCATAGGCCAGGCCGCGGCTGATGGCCTGGTCCAGACCGTTGCGGGTGCGGAAGAAGCCTTCGACGGTGCGCTCGCCGGTGCAGAAGGGCTTGTCGTTGTCGTCCACATCGGTGGTGACGAGATCGCCGGCTTCAGCATCGGTACGCGCCAGCAGCACGGTGGGCGTGCCCATCACGTCGGCAGCCAGGCGCGCGGCGACCAGCTTGGCCACGGCCTCGCGCGTCGGCACCAGCACCTTGCCACCCATGTGGCCGCACTTCTTGGCGGCGGCCAGTTGGTCTTCGAAGTGCACGCCAGCGGCGCCGGCTTCGATCATGGACTTCATCAACTCGAAGGCGTTCAGCACGCCGCCGAAACCGGCTTCGGCATCGGCCACGATGGGAGCGAAGTAGTCGATGTCGTTCTTGCCTTCGCTCCACTGAATTTCATCGGCGCGCTTGAAGGTGGCGTTGATCTTCTTCACGACCTTCGGCACCGAGTCCACCGAGTACAGCGACTGGTCGGGGTACATCTCGCCATTGCTGTTGGCGTCGCCGGCGACCTGCCAGCCGGACAGATAGATGGCCTTCAGGCCGGCCTTGACCTGCTGCATGGCCTGGTTGCCGGTCAGCGCGCCCAGCGAGTTGACGAAGGGCTCGGTGTTCACCAGGCCCCAGAGCTTCTCGGCGCCGCGCTTGGCCAGGGTGTGCTCGATGGCCAGCGAGCCACGCAGACGCACCACATCGGCAGCGGTGTAGCCGCGCTTGATGCCCTTCCACCGGGGGTTCTCGGCCCAATCCTTCTCGAGGGCGGCGATTTGCTGGTCACGGGTGAGTGTCGTCATGGAAAGCTCCTGCTGTGAGGTGAAAAACAAAGGATTCGATGGGTCCTAGATTAGGCCTTTGCCAGCTTTCGTGGAAGACTTGTGTCTTATATAAGACTAAAAATGTTTCCCTTTAAAATCAATGGTTTGTCTTGATGATATCGGATTGTGAAACGACACTCACCATAATGAGAAAAATTGCGGCAGCGCAGCAAGCCGAAATTTTGCGATCTGATAACGCTGTTTCGTATCGTGAAATTAAAGCCAGTCACAAGCCGCCAATGAAATAGCGCTTCAGCCCGGCCAGCACCATTTCCACCGCAATCGCGGTCAGCACCAGGCCCATCAGCTTCTCGATCGCCGAGACCACCGAGTCGCCCAGGATCTTGCGGATGCGGTCGGCCAGCAGCAGGGTCAGGCCCGAGACCAGCATGGCGGCGGTGAGCGCGCCGATCCAGTCGAAGATGCGCTCGGGCTGGCGCGAGGCCAGCAGCAGCACCGTGGCCATCGCCGAGGGGCCGGCCAGCAGGGGCACGGCGAGGGGGAAGATGAAGGGCTCGCGGCCGGGCTCGATGCCATAGGCCGACTCGCCGGCCGTACCGAAGATCATGCGGATCGCGATGATGAGCAGGATCACCCCGCCGGCCACCTCCAGCGAGCGCTCGGAGAGATGCATCACTTGCAGAAAGCTGCCCCCCAGGAACATGAAGGCGAACAGCACCGCGAAGGCAATGCCCACCTCGCGCGCCGCCATGCGGGTGCGGCGCGGCTTGGGCACCTCGCGCATGATGGAAATGAAGATGGGCAGGCTGCCCAGCGGGTCCAAGACCAGCAGCAGCAGGATGAAGGCGGAGAGAAAGCTATGGTCCATCGCGGGATTGTCCCTCAGGGTCAGCCCTTAGACTGCGCTTCTATGCCAGCCGCCACCCCTGCCCCACCCACCCTGGACGCCATCGACAGCAAGATCCTCGAGATCCTGCAGCGCGATGGCCGCATCTCGAATGTGGACCTGGCGGCGCAGATCCATCTCTCGCCGCCGCAATGCTTTCGTCGCGTGCGCGCGCTGGAGGAGCGCGGCGTGCTGCAGGGTTACCGCGCCCTGGTGGCGCCCGCCAGCCTGGGCCTGGGGGTGACCGCCTTTGTCAGCCTCAACATCGAGGCCCAGGCCTTCGCCCGTGTGCGCGAGCTGGAGGCCTTGCTGCGCGACTTTCCGCAGATCCTGGAGTGCCACACCGTCTCGGGCGATTGCGACTACCTGCTCAAGGTGGTGGCCAGCGATCTCAAGGCGCTCTCGCAATTCCTCACCGACAAGCTGATGCAGCTGGAAGGGGTGGCCGATGTGCGCTCGATGATCTGCCTGGAGGAGATCAAGCCCCCTTCTGGCCTGCCGGTGCGCTGATCATCCGCGTGGGTGGTGTTGTGCATGCAGGCTCTTGAGCCGCTCGCGCGCCACATGGGTGTAGATCTGGGTGGTGGAAAGGTCGGCGTGCCCCAGCAGCAGCTGCACCGCACGCAGATCGGCGCCGTGGTTGAGCAGATGGGTGGCGAAGGCGTGGCGCAGGGTATGCGGCGAGATCGGCGCCAGGATTCCGGCCTCGACGGCGTATTTCTTCACCAGTTTCCAGAACATCTGCCGGCTCATGCCCTCGCCCTGCACGGTCACGAACAGCGCCTCGCTGCGCCGCCCCTGCAGCAGCTCGGCGCGCGCCTCCTGCAGATAGCGCAAGAGCCAGCCATGGGCCTCCTCGCCAAAGGGCACGAGGCGCTCCTTGCTGCCCTTGCCGGTGATGCGCAGCGCCGCCTCCTTCATGCCCACATGCACGCTCTTGAGGGTCACCAGCTCGCTCACGCGCAGGCCGCTGGCATACATCAGCTCCAGCATGGCGCGGTCACGCAGGCCCAGCGGCGCGCCGACGTTCGGCGCCGACAGCAGGGCCTCGATCTGGCCCTCGCCAAGCGTCTTGGGCACGCGCAGCGGCTGGCGGGCGTTCTGCAGGCGCAGGGTCGGGTCTTGCGTGCAGCGCTGCTCGCGCAGCGCCCAGCGGAAATAGCGCTTGAACACCGAGAGCCGCCGGTTCGCACTGGTGGCGCGGCTGGCCTCGTGGCGCGCGCTGGCATAGCCCAGCAGGTCCAGCTCGCGGGCCTCGTCCAGCGCGCGGCCGGGCTCGCGCGCCAGCCAGTCGGCCAGCAGCAGCAGATCGCGCTTGTAGGCCTCCAGGGTGTTGCGCGCCAGCCCGTCCTCGATCCAGAGGGCTTCGACAAAAGCGGCTATGCCCTGCCGGCTGCGCTCAAGAAGCTCAGTCAAGTTTCAGCTTTTGCTGTTCAACGACCTTTTTGTAGACCTCGTACTCGGCCTTGATCTGGGCGCCGAACTGCTCGGGCGTGTTGGCCACGATCAGCGAGCCGGTGTCCTCGATGCGCTTCTTCACATCCGGCAGCTCCAGCGTCTTCCTGACCGCGCCGTAGACCTTGTCCACCACTTCCTTGGACAAGCCCTTGGGCCCGTAGATGCCGTAATACGCCATGCGGTTGACCGGCTCCAGCCCGACCTCCTTGAAGGTGGGCACATTGGGCAGCTGCGTCAGGCGCTGCGGCGCCGCCACCACGATGGGGATCAGGCGCCCGTCCTTGATGAAGGGCAGCGCCGAGGGCAGGTTGTCGAAAATCATCGGCACCTGGCCGGCCACCGTGTCGTTCAGCGCCGGGCCGGCGCCGCGGTAGGGGATGTGCAGCACGAACACGCCCGCCAGGTTCTTGTAAAGCTCCATCTGCAGATGGCCGATGCCGCCGGTGCCGGAGCTGGCGAAGCTGTACTTGCCCGGGTTCTTCTTGAGTTCGGCGACGAATGCCTTGTAGTCGCGCGCCGGGAAGCTCGGGTGCACCGCGATCACATTGGGCGTGGCCGCCACATTGGTGATGGGGGTGAAGTCGGTGAGCGGGTTGTAGGGAATCTTGGGGTCGATGGCAGGGTTGGCCGCGGTGGTCGAGACCGTCGCCATGCCCAGCGCATAGCCGTCCGGCGCGGCCTTGGCGGTTTCATTGGCACCCACCTTGCCGCCGCCGCCGGCCTTGTTCTCCACCACCACGGTCTGGCCCAGGGCGAGGTGCAGCTTTTCGCCCAGCACGCGGGCAATGATGTCGGTGGTGCCGCCGGGTGCGAACGGCACCTGCAACTTGACCGGCTTGCTGGGATAGGCCTGCGCATGCAAGGTCGGGGTCATGAGAGTGCTGGCTGCCAGGGCCAGGCCGGCTTGTACGTAATGACGACGCTTCATCGTGATGTTTCCCATTGGTAGTGGTTTGTCTCCAAGCGCGATGCTAGGCGGCCCGGTCGCAAGCCATGCTAGCGGAATTACGTAGCCTCACGCATGAGGCGTGCCCGGCCCGCAGGCACACTGGGCGCATGACGGACCTGCTGTTGCTGCTGCCTGACTTTCTGCTGATCCTGACGGGCTTCGCCCTGTGTCGCTACACCAGCCTGGATCGCCCGGTGTGGGAGGCGGCCGAGAAGCTGGTGTACTACCTGCTCTTCCCGGTGCTGCTGTTCAACTCGATCTCGCGCAGCGTGCTGCAGCCGGCCGCCACCCTGCACCTGGCCCTGGGCGGCCTGGCGGTGGTGGGCAGCGGCGTGCTGCTGGCCTATGCGCTGCGCCTGTGGCCCGGGGTGGATGCGCAGACCCATGCCTCGGGCGCCCAGGTGGGTTTTCGCTTCAACAGCTTCATCGCGCTGGCCCTGGCCGAGCGCCTGCAGGGCGCGCAGGGCGTGGCCTGGGTGGCGCTGCTGATCGCCATCTGCGTGCCGCTGGCCAATGTGGCCGCGGTCTGGCCGCTGGCACGCCATGGCGGGCACGGCTATCTGCGCGAGCTGGGGCGCAATCCGCTCATCCTCAGCACCCTGGCCGGCTTGGTGGCCAATCTGCTGGGCCTGCGCCTGCCCGAGGCCGCCGCCATCAGCCTGCAGAAGATCGGCCTGGCCGCCCTGCCCCTGGGCCTGATGGCGGTGGGCGCCGGCCTGCGCCTGGGCGCCTTGAAGGATTCGCCCAAGCTGGCCGCCGCGCTGCTGGCGATACGCCATGCGGCCCTGCCCCTGCTGGCCTTTGCCTTCGCCTGGGCGCTGGCGTTGGCGCCGGGCCAGCGCAGCATCCTGGTGGCCTTTGCCGCCCTGCCCACCGCGTCCAGCGCCTATGTGCTGGCGGCGCGCATGGGCGGCCACGCCTCCTTCGTCGCCGGGCTGGTGACGGTCTCGACCCTGCTGGGCATGCTGACCGTGCCGATGTGGCTGATGCTGCTACGTTTCTAAGGCCCAATGGATGTGCTCGGCCAGCAGCTCGCCGGCCTGCGGCAGTCGCGCCTGCAGCGCGGCGCGCAGCGCGGCGTCATCCGCCGGGGCCAGGTCTTGCCTGAGCGCATTGCCCATCGCCACCGCCAGGTTGCGCTGCCAGCGCGCGTGGCCGATGCGGCGTATCGCCGAGCCCTCGGTGAGGCGCAGGAACTCGGCCTCGCTCCAGCCCCACAGCTGCAGCAGGGTGGGTGCCTCGAAGGGGCCGCGGGTGTCGAAATCCGCCAGGGCGTGGCGCTGCGCGAACTTGTTCCAGGGGCAGACGAGCTGGCAGTCGTCGCAGCCATAGATGCGGTTGCCCAGCAGCGGCCGCAGCTCCAGCGGGATCGGCTCGTCCGACTCGATCGTCAGGTAGGAGATGCAGCGCCGCGCATCCACCTGGTAGGGCGCGACGATGGCGCGGGTCGGGCAGACGTCGATGCAGGCCGTGCATTGCCCGCAATGGCCGCTGACCGCCTCGCTCAGCGGCAGCGGCAGGTCCACCATGATCTCGCCCAGGAAGAACATCGAGCCGGCCTCGCGGTGCAGGGTCAGGCTGTGCTTGCCGCGCCAGCCGATGCCGGAGCGGCTGGCCAGCTCCACCTCCAGCACCGGGGCCGAATCGGTGAAGACGCGGTAGCCCAGCGGCCCCACCAGCGCCTCCAGCCGGCTGGCGAGCTGCTGCAGGCGCTGGCGCAGCACCTTGTGATAGTCGCGGCCGCGGGCATAGAGCGAGACCTGGGCGGCCAGCGGCTCGGCCAGGCGCTGCCATTCGATCGCCTGCCAGTCACCCGGCAGCCGCTGGGGCAGATAGTCCATGCGCGCGGTCAGCACGCGCACCGTGCCCGGCACCAGCTCGGCCGGCCGGGCGCGCTTGAGGCCATGGCTGGCCATGTAATGCATGCTGCCGTGAAAGCCCGCCGCCAGCCAGGCCAGCAAGCCGGGCTCGGCGCTGCTGAGGTCGATATCGGCCACGCCAATCTGTGAGAATCCCAGCTCAAGCGCCCAGGCCTGCAGTTGCGCCATCACCGCCTGGGCATCGATCTCGGTTTGTTTTTCCTCAGTTCGCGGAGCGTGCTGCATTTGGCCATTCTAGAAACCCGCCTGTTCCACTGGCCCGACGAGTCGGCCTGCGAGCGCTTTGCGCAGGCCCTCGCGCAGGCCTTGACCCATGCTCCTGGCCCGATGCATGCCAGCATCGAGCTGCACGGCACCCTGGGCGCCGGCAAGACCAGCCTGGTGCGCCATCTCCTGCGCGCGCTCGGCGTGACGGGCCGCATCAAGAGCCCCAGCTATGCGGTGCTGGAGAGCTACCAGCTGCCGGCCGGCGAGGTCAGCCATTTCGATTTCTACCGCTTCAACGATCCGCGCGAGTGGGAGGACGCGGGCTTCCGCGAGATCTTCACCGCGCCCGGTCTGAAGCTGAGCGAATGGCCCGAGAAGGCGGCTGGCATGCTGCCCACGCCCACGCTGGCGATCCACCTCGAAGCGCAGGACGACCAGAGCCGCCGCGTGCGCGTCGAGGCCTGCACGCCCGAGGGTCAGGTCTTGCTGGACGGGCTGAAAGGGCTGAGCGCATGAGCCGCCGCCACGCCTTGCGCGCCATGGGCAGCCTGGCGCTGCTGCTGCAGGCCCCGCAGCTGCGCGCCGCGAGTTCGCCGGGCAGCGCCAACATCGTGGCGGTGCGCGTCTGGCCGGCGGCCGACTACACGCGCGTCACGCTGGAGTCCGACAAGCCGCTCGCCGCCAAGCATTTCCTGGCCGCCAACCCGGACCGGTTGGTGATCGACATCGACGGTCTGGAGCTCAGCCCCGGCCTGCGCGAGCTGCTGGGCAAGGTGAAGGCCGACGACCCCTACATCGCCGGCGTGCGCGTGGGCCAGAACCAGCCGCGCGTGGTGCGCATCGTGCTGGACCTCAAGCAGGGCGTGGCGCCGCAGCTGTTCTCGATCGCGCCGGTGGCGGCCTACAAGCACCGCCTGGTGTTCGACCTCTACCCGCTGCAGGAGCGCGACCCGCTGCTGGCGCTGATACGCGAGAAGGAAAACGCGGAGAAGGCGGCGGCGCAGTCGGTGCAGGATGCGCTGGGCGAGCTGATCGGCCGCATCGACCGGCCCGAGCTGCCCAGGCCGCCGGCCTCGGCGCCGCTGGTGGCCCCGCCCGCGGCATCGGCGCCCGCCAGCGCGGCCGAGCTGCAGACCCCGGCGCCGGCGCCAGCGCCGGCGCCCATCGTCGGCGCCCAGCAGAAGATCGACCGCCTGATCGTGATCGCGCTGGACCCCGGCCATGGCGGCGAGGACCCCGGCGCCGTCGGCCCCTCGGGCCTGAAGGAAAAGGACGTGGTGCTGGCGATCGGCCTGCAGCTGCGCGAGCGCCTCAACGCCAACCCCAATATCCGCGTGATGATGACGCGCGATGCCGATTTCTTCGTGCCCCTGCACGAGCGCGTGCGCAAGGCGCGGCGCGTGAATGCCGACCTGTTTGTCTCCATCCACGCGGATGCCTTCTTCACGCCGCAGGCCAAGGGCGCCTCGGTGTTCGTGCTCAGCACCAATGGCGCCAGCAGTTCGGCGGCGCGCTGGATGGCCGACCGCGAGAACGCCGCCGACCTGGTGGGCGGCGTCAACAACCTGGCGGTGAAGGATGCCACCGTGCTGCGTACCCTGCTGGACATGAGCACCACGGCGCAGATCAAGGACAGCCTCAAGCTCGGCTCCGAGGTGCTGGGGCAGATCGGCCGTGTCGGCCATCTGCACAAGCGCCAGGTCGAGCAGGCCGGCTTTGCGGTGCTGAAGGCACCCGACATGCCCTCCATCCTGGTGGAGACGGCCTTCATCTCCAACCCGGACGAGGAGAGCCGGCTGCGCGATCCCGACTACCAGGCCAAGCTGGTGCAGGCCCTGGCCACCGGCATCGCGCGCTACTTTGCCAAGAACCCGCCGCTCTCAAGGCACCGGCCGCTGTCCTGAGCCGCCGGGCGGCTCAGCAGCAACGGCTCATGCGCCCCGTGCCGACGCCGTAGCGGGCGTCCTGGCGTTCGCGGAAGAAGGCCTCGTAGCTCATCGGCGCCTGCTCCGGGTGGGTGGCCTTCATATGGGCCACATAGGCGCCGTAATCGGGCTGGCCCACCATCAGGCGCAGGCTTTGCGCGAAGTAGCGACCCGCGCGGCCGGCCGCCTCAACGACCTCAATCACCGCCGGCTCCCGCCGCAGCGGCAAAGGGTACGAAGGCCGCTTCCTGCACCGTCGGCCGGCGCTCGGCGCGCGCGGCCAGGATGGACTTGATGCTGTAGACCAGCACGCTCAGCACCACGAAGATGAAGAGCCCGCACAGCACGGCGTCGAGGCGGTCGTTGAAGACCACGCGTTCCATCGCCGCCAGCGACTTGGCCGGCGCCAGCAGCTTGCCCTCGGCCACCGCGCCCGCGTACTTGTCGGCATGGGCCAGGAAGCCCACCTTGGGGTCGGCCGAGAACATCTTCAGCCAGCCGGCGGTGAGCGTGCACACCAGCAGCCAGGCGGCCGGCAGTGCCGTCACCCAGGCGTAGCGGTCCTTCTTCATCTTGAACAGCACCACCGTGCCCAGCATCAGCGCGACGGCGGCCAGCATCTGGTTGGAGATGCCGAACAGCGGCCACAGGGTGTTGATGCCGCCCAGCGGATCGACCACGCCCTGGTAGAGGAAGTAGCCCCAGGCGGCCACGCACAGGCCGGTGGCGATCAGGTTGGCGGGCAGCGAATCGGTGCGCTTGAGCGCGGGCACGAAGCTGCCCAGCAGGTCCTGCAGCATGAAGCGCCCGGCGCGCGTGCCGGCATCCACCGCGGTGAGGATGAAGAGCGCCTCGAACAGGATGGCGAAGTGGTACCAGAAGGCCATCATGGCCTTGCCGCCCACCACCTGGTGCAGGATATGGGCCATGCCCACCGCCAGCGTGGGCGCACCGCCGGCGCGCGCCAGGATGGTCTTCTCGCCCACATCGGCGGCGGTCTGGCTGAGCATCTCGGGCGTGACCACGAAGCCCCAGGTCGAGAGCGTCTGCGCTACCGCGTCGACATTGCTGCCCACCAGGGCGGCCGGGCTGTTCATCGCGAAGTAGACGCCCGGCTGGATGCAGGAGGCCGCCACCAGGGCCATCACCGCGACGAAGGACTCGGCCAGCATGCCGCCATAGCCGATGAAGCGGGCATGCGTCTCGTTCTCCAGCATCTTGGGCGTGGTGCCCGAGGAGATCAGCGCATGGAAGCCCGAGACCGCACCGCAGGCGATGGTGATGAAGAGGAAGGGGAAGAGATTGCCCGACCAGACCGGGCCCCCAGACCCATTCGCCGCGGCGAACTGGGTGAGCGCCGGCATCTGCAGCGGCGGCGCCACGATCACGATGCCGATCGCCAGTGCCACGATGGTGCCGATCTTCAAGAAGGTGCTGAGGTAGTCGCGCGGCGCCAGCAGCAGCCACACCGGGATCGAGGCGGCCACGAAGCCGTAGCCGATCAGCATCCAGGTCAGGGCCTTGGCGTCGTAGCTGAACAGCGGCGCCAGCGTGGCGCTCTCATGCACATACTGGCCGCCGATGATGGACAGCATCAGCAGCACGAAGCCGATGATGGAGATCTCGCCGATGCGGCCCGGGCGGATGTAGCGCAGGTAGACACCCATGAACAGCGCCACCGGGATGGTGGCGGCCACGGTGAAGGTGCCCCAGGGCGAATCGGCCAGGGCCTTCACCACGATCAGGGCCAGCACCGCCAGGATGATGATCATGATCATGAAGGCGCCGAACAGGGCGATCAGGCCCGGCACGGTGCCCATCTCCTGCTTGATCAGGTCGCCCAGCGAGCGGCCGTCGCGGCGCGTGGAGATGAAGAGCACGATGAAGTCCTGCACCGCGCCGGCGAACACCACGCCGGCCAGCAGCCACAGCAGACCCGGCAGATAGCCCATCTGCGCGGCCAGCACCGGGCCCACCAGCGGGCCGGCGCCGGCAATCGCGGCAAAGTGGTGGCCGTAGAGCACGTACTTGTGCGTGGGCACATAGTCCAGGCCGTCGTTGTGGCGCCAGGCGGGGGTCTGGCGCTGCGCGTCCAAGCCCAGCACCTTGGTGGCGAGGAAGAGGCTGTAGTAGCGGTAGGCGATCAGGTAGACGCACACCGCGGCCACCACCACCCAGAGGGCGCTGACCGCCTCGCCGCGGGCCAGGGCCACATAGGCGAGCGAGAGCGCTCCGACAATCGCCACACCCGCCCAGGCGAGGTGGCTACGCAGCTTCGAGATCATGATGGGAGTCTCCTGTTGGGGGCGGCCCATGAGCATCCGGATGCCGCCTCCCCATCAGTGTGCGAAATGCACCGCCACGGCGCATCGGTCAAGCTACGCGTGGCCCCCGCGTGGGACCACCTAAGGGTCAACCCGTGGTTTTCGAGTGTTCCACCGCGTACTTGATCAGCTCGGCCTGGCCGTCCAGCCCCAGCTTGCGTTTGATGCTCTGGCGATGCGCCTCGACGGTGCGCACGCTCAGGTCCAGGCTGCGCGCGATCTGCTTGCTGGACTCGCCGCGGCCCAGGGCCGAGAGGATCTCGCTCTCGCGCGGCGAGAGCATGGGGCGCGGCTGCTGCGCGCGGAACAGGCGCTGCGAGATGCCGGTGCTGAGATAGGTGCCGCCGGCCGCCACCGCCTCGATGGCGGCGACGATCTCGCTGGCCGGCGCATCCTTCAGCACATAGCCGCGCGCGCCGGCCTGCAGGGCGCGCTGCACATACTCGGGGTTGTCATACATGCTGAACATCAGCACGCGCAGGCCCGGATGGCTCTGGCCCAGCTGCTCGGCCAGGGCAATGCCATTGGTGCCCTTCAGGCCCACATCCATCAGCAGCACGTCGGGCCGGCATTGCGCCAGCAGCACCAGCGCCTCCTCGGCCGAGCCGGCCTCGCCCACCACGCGAAACTGCGCCACCGATTGCAGGCGTGCCACCAGGCCCTCGCGCACCATCGGGTGATCGTCGACCAGCATGATGTGGATGAGGGGCGGGCTGCTCATGGGTGGGCCAGTTTAGCCAGGGCCGCGGCCGGCACGCGGGCTTCCAGCTGCGTGCCATGGCCCAGGCTGGCGTGCAGCTCCAGCCGGCCGCCGATCGAAACCAGGCGTTCGCGCATGCTGCGCAGGCCCAGGCCCAGCTCGGGGTGGGCCTGCACCGCCTCCACGTCGAAGCCGCGGCCATCGTCGGCCACCGTCAGGCAGACCGCGCCCGTGGGCTCGAAGGCCAGGGTCAGCGCCACCCGCCCGGCCTGCGCATGCTTGGCGGCATTGGTGAGCGCCTCCTGGCCGACGCGGAACAGCACCGTCTTCACCACCTCGGGCAGCTCGCGCGCCTGGCCCTGCAGCACGAAGTCATGCGGTGTCGGGCCGGCCTCGTCGAACTCGTGCGCCAGGTGCTGCAGCGCGGCCGGCAGGCCCAGGGTGTCCAGCAGGGCCGGGCGCAGCCGGTGCGAGATGCGCCGCACCTCGGTGAGGCTGCTGTTGAGCCGGGCCAGCGCCTGGCCGAGCGGGCGCGCGGCAGCGCCCTCGCCCACCCGTTCGGCGGCCGATTCGATCAGCAGCTTGGTCGACACCAGGGTCTGGCTCACGCCGTCGTGCAGCTCGCGCGCCAGGTGCGCGCGCTCATCCTCCTGCGAGGCCACCACCTGGCGCGCCAGCAGGCGTAGCTTGGTCTCGGCGCTGCGGTGTTCGCTGAGGTTGAGCGCCAACGCGCTGGCGCTGATGAGGGCCACGCCGAACACCGCGATGCCGGCGATCCACAGCAAGGTGGTGGCGATATTGCGGCTGGCCGAGCGGTCCAGCTCGGCCATGGTGGATTCGATGCCGTCCAGGTAGAGGCCCGTGCCCAGCATCCAGCCCCAGCGCTCCAGCTGCACCACATAGCCCAGCTTGGCGGCCATCTGCTCGCTGGAGGGCTTGCGCCAGAGGTACTCGACATAGCCGCCGCCGGCCTTGGCCTGGGCGATCAGCGCCTGGATGGTGAGCTGGCCGCGCGGGTCGCGCAGGCCCCAGAGGTTCTTGCCCAGCAACTCGGGCTGGCGCGAATGCATCAGCACCGTGCCGCTGAGGTCGTAGACGAAGAAATAGCCGTCCGGGCCATAGTCCAGCGAGGACAGCAGGGCCAGGGCGCGCGCGCGCGTCGCCGCCTCGCCCTGCTGGGGGCCCGCGTAGAGCGGCTGCACCGTGCTCACCGCCAGGTCCACATAGTGGCGCAGCTCGGTGCGGCGCGCGTCCATATAGGTGGCGCGCACCAGCTCGCGTTCGCGCGCGGCCAGCTCGCGCTCCTGGTGGCGCACGGCCAGAGCGATCAGCAGCAGCGAGACCACCAGCGGCAGCAGCGCCAGCAGGATGAGCTTGCCGCGCAGCTGCATGAACGCTCAGGCGGGGCTGCTGCGCCGCGCCTTCCAGGCGCCGAAGATCGCGATCAGGCCCGGGATGCCGATCAGCGCCCAGATGATCTTCTCGAGGTTTTGCTGCACCCAGGGCACGTTGCCGAAGGCATAGCCCATGCTCATCACGCCCACCACCCAGAGCAGGCCGCCGCTGACGTCGTAGAGCGTGAACTTGCGGCGCGTCATCTGCGCCACGCCGGCCACGAAGGGCGCGAAGGTGCGCACGAACGGCATGAAGCGCGCGATCACGATGGTGATGCCGCCCCAGCGCTCGTAGAACTCATGCGCCTGGTTGAAGGCGCGCTTGTTGAAGAAGCGCGAGTCCTCCCACTGGAACACCTTGGGGCCGAAGAAGCGGCCGATGGTGTAGTTGGTCTGGTTGCCGGCGATGGCCGCCAGCGTCATCAGGCTCATCGCCACCGGCAGCTCCAGCAGGCCGGTGCCGCACATTGCGCCGACGATGAAGAGCAGCGAGTCGCCGGGCAGGAAGGGCATCACCACCAGGCCGGTCTCCACGAAGATGATCAGGAACAGCAGCGCATAGATCCAGTTGCCGTAGGCGGCCACGAACTGGTTCAGATAGCGGTCGACGTGGATGATGAAGTCGATGACGAGGGCAAGGTATTCCATGGGCGCGCATTATGGCTGGGCGGTGTGATTGCAGTCGGTACATGGCCGCCGCTCCGAGGTTTGGCGACGATCAGGCCGTGCCAGGTCGCAGCAGCGGCACGGCGGTGGATGTGCCAAGGGCGTCGGGACACGAGCGAAGTCCCTCACCCGATGGCCTTGGCAAGCAGAGCAGACCCAACGGCTGCTACGTGCCGCTAGCCGCCCAGCAAGTCCCGCCGCAGCTGCCGGCCATCCAGCTCCGGGCAGGCCGCCAGCACCTGATCGACAAACTGCTCGGCGGTGCTGGCCCGCTCGGCGGCGCGCTTCACCACCACCCTGGCAATCGGCCCGAGTGCCTGGCTCAGCACCTGCTGGGCGTGGCTCTTGAAGGCCTCGTCCAGCGCGCTCACGGCGGTGGCCGGGGGCGTCGGACTGCGGGGAGCCAGCGTCGCGGGCGCGGCAAATCCGGTGCTGCCCATGGGCGCCAGCTGGCTGCCCTCGGTGCTCTCCTGCAAAAAGCGCTGGCGCGCCTCGGGGTCGGCGATATGGGCCGACACCTCGGACGCGAGGCTGTAGAGATCGTGGGCATGGCGCGCCGCGTCGCGCACCATCAGCTTGGCCATGGGCCCGACATGGCTGGCGAGCGAGCGCTCGATGCGGCTGAGCGCCGAGCCGTCCCAGTGGCTAGAGAGGCTGCCATGGCTGCCCTGGCTGGAGGGCGCCCCGGCGGCATGGGTCGAGGCCGGGCGCGCGGCCGCCGCCATCACCAGCGTCTTGGCCCATTGATTCACCGCGGCGATCTGCGTGCCGCCGGGCTGCTGCTCGTCCAGCACCGAGATGGCGCCCGAGAGTGTGGAGCGGAACTCCGCCGCGCTGGCAAAGCGCTGGTCGGCGCGCTTGGCCATGGCACGCTCCACTACGCCGTCGAAGATGGCCGGCCGCGGCGTCAATGCTACATGGCTGGGCGGCGGCGCGGCCTCGTTCAGCACCTTGTACATGAGCTGCTGCGCATTGCCGCTGAAGGGGGCCACGCCCGCCAGCAGGCGATAGAGCAGCACGCCGGCAGCGTAGAGATCGGCGCGCTGATCCACGCCTTCGCCCATGTACTGCTCGGGCGCCATATAGCCGGGCGTGCCTATCACCGAGGAAATGCGCGTGAGGCCCATGTTCTCGATGCGGGCGATGCCGAAATCGGTCAGCTTGAGCTGGCCGTGCACGCTCAGCAGCAGGTTGCTTGGCTTGATGTCGCGGTGCCAGACGCCCTGTCGGTGCGCATGGTCGAGCGCGTCCAGCAGCTGGTCCATCATGTGCAGCAGCTCGGGCAGGCCCAGCACCGGCGTGGCCGTCAGCACCTGCTGCAAGGTGCTGCCCTCGATGAACTCCATCACGATATAGGCGCTCTCATCGTCCTCGCCGAACTCATGGATGGCCACCACGCCCGGGTGGGCGATGCGGCCCACCGCCTGGGCCTCGTTGCGAAAGCGCGCCACCGCCATGGTGCTGCCCTGGTCGCCGTCCAGCAGGCTTTTCAGGATGGTCTTGATGGCCACGGCGCGCTGGATATGCGGGTCGAAGCCCTTGTAGACCACGCCCATGGCGCCGCGCCCGAGCACGCCGGAGATGCGGTATTTGCCGATGTAGGCGGGCTGGTCCATGGCGGCACCGGCTCAGACGTCCAGCATCTTCATCGCATGGCTCAGGCTCTTGCGCATGCGGCCGAAGGACTGGGCCAGCACGCCCACCTCGTCCCGGCTGCGCGTCTCGAACTCGGGCGCCGTCAGCTCGCCCAGGCTGACGCGGTCGGCCAGCGCGGCAAGCTGGCGCACCGGCCGTATCACCAGCATCCAGAGCATGAAGTTGAGCGCCGCGCCGATCAGCACGAACACCCCGGCCAGCGCGCCCATCACCACCTTGAGCGCCTCGTGCGCGCGCTGCAGCGGCACCGTCATGGGCACCGACACCAGCTGCGCGCCCAGGGTGTCGCCCATCTTCCAGCCAAAGCCGTTCGAGGGGCCGTAGCGTGCCACCAGCGTGGCCGGGGCGGCCGCGGGCGTGCTGTGGCAGGCCAGGCAGACCGGGTTGCTGATGCGGATCGGGCGCGCCACATAGAGCGAGGGGCCGGTGGGCGTGTCGCGCTTGCCCACCAGCTCCTGCAAGTCGGTGTTGCGGCTGAACTGCGCGATCACGTCCTCTTCCCAATCCACCGCGCGGTCGCGCGGATTGGTGGGGTTGAGCATGGCCGACTTGAAGCGGTACTCGGGGTAGTGCTTCTGCAGCGTGGCCTGCACCTCGGCGGCCGAATAGGCCGGCACCGACTGCGGCAGGAAGGCATCGGCCATCTGCGCCGCCAGCAGCGGCCTGATCTGCTCGGCCGTGTAGGCGCTCACGGCGCTGGCGTTCTGCATCAGCAGCTTGGCACTCTCGGCCACCTCGGCGGCGGCGGCCTTTTGCAGCAGACCGCGCGCCACCAGCGCCGATCCCGCCAGGCCCAGCACGAAGATGAGCAGAAAGATCAGGTTGAACTTGAGCAGCAGTTTCATGGTCTGGCGCCCGAATGTGCAGGTGCACGAGCATAGCCCTCCCTGCCCCCGGCCTTGTACCCACTTCAGGGGCTGGGGCCGGGCGGATTCATACAATGCGACATGGACCTGTCTTCCCCCACGCCCGGCGCGCCGCGCCGCGCCATCCGCGAGCTTCCCGATGAACTGATCAGCCAGATTGCGGCCGGCGAGGTGGTGGAGCGGCCGGCCTCGGTGGTGCGCGAGCTGGTGGACAACGCGCTGGACGCCGGCGCCAGCCAGATCAATGTGAAGTTGATGGCGGGCGGCGTGCGCGCCATCGTGGTGGAAGACGACGGCCTGGGCATTCCGGTGGAGGAGCTGCCGCTGGCGCTCAAGCGCCATGCCACCAGCAAGATCCGCAGCCTGGAAGAGCTGGAATCGGTGGCCACCATGGGCTTTCGCGGCGAGGCCCTGGCGGCGATTGCCTCGGTGGCCGAGATGGCCATCGCCACCCGCTGCGAGGGCGCGCCCCATGCCAACCGGCTGGATGCGCGCTCGGGCGAGCTGAGCCCGGCGGCGCGCTCGCGCGGCACCAGCGTGGAGGTGCGCGAGCTCTTCTTCAGCACCCCGGCGCGCCGCAAATTCCTCAAGACCGATGCCACCGAGCTGGCCCATTGCCTGGAGGCGGTGCGCCGCCATGCGCTGGCCAGGCCCGATGTGGGCTTTGCGATCTGGCACGAGGGCAAGCTGGTGGAACAGTGGCGCGCCGCCGGCGCCGAGCAGCGCCTGAAGGATGTGCTGGGCGAGGAGTTCTTCGCGGCCAGCCGCGCGGTGTTCTCCGAGGCCGGCCCCTTGCGCGTGTTCGGCCGCGCCGGCCTGCCCGAGGCGGCGCGCAGCCGCTCGGACATGCAGTACGTCTATGTGAACGGCCGCTATGTGCGCGACAAGCTGATCGCCCACGGCATCCGCTCGGCCTACGAGGACGTGCTGCATGGCAACCGCCAGCCCAGCTATGTGCTCTTCATCGAGATCGCGCCCGACCGCGTGGACGTGAACGTGCATCCCACCAAGATCGAGGTGCGCTTTCGCGATGGCCGCGAGATCCACCAGCGTGTGCGCTACGCGGTGCAGGGCGCGCTGGCCATCTCGCGCTCGGCCGAGGAGGCTGCCGCCGCGCCCGCGCCCGAGGCCGCCGGCGTGCTGTCGGCGGCGCACAGCAGCAGCGTGAGCCTCGGCCGGCCCGGGCCCGGCAATCCGCCCGCCTGGTTCAACGCCGCCTCGGCCCAGGAGCGCGCCGCGCCGGGCTATGTGGGCAATGGCAGCCTGAGCGGGGCGACGCCCAGCTGGCGCAGCCATAGCCAGGGTAGCCAGGCCTCGCTGGGCTTGGCCGAGGTGGCCGCCTTGTATGGCGGCGCATCGCCTGCCCTGCCCTTGCAGCCGCGCGCCGAGGCGCCAGCCCCGGCACCGCTGCCTGGCGGCGACTGGCCGCTGGGCCGCGCCATCGCGCAGATCCAGGGCGTCTATGTGCTGGCCGAGAACGCCCAGGGCCTGGTGATCGTGGACATGCATGCGGCGCATGAGCGGGTGGTGTACGAGCGCTTGAAGGCCAGCCTGGGCGAGGCCGCGATCGAGTCGCAGCCGCTGCTGATCCCCGTCACCTTTGCCGCCACCGCGGCCGAAATCGCCACCGCCGAGGCGCAGGGCCAGACGCTCATGCGGCTTGGCCTGGACGTGGCGCCCCTGTCGGCCAAGGTGCTGGCGGTGCGCGCACGCCCGGCCGCGCTGGCCGGCGGCGATGTGGTGGAGCTGGTGCGCGGCGTGCTGGCCGAGCTGGCCCAGTTCGATGCCAGCCATGCCATCGAGCGCGCCCAGCACGAGATTCTGGCCACCATGGCCTGCCATGGCGCGGTGCGCGCGAATCGCCAGCTCAGCCTGGACGAGATGAACGCCCTGCTGCGCGATATGGAGCGCACCGAACGCGCCGACCAGTGCAACCATGGCCGCCCGACCTGGCGCCAGCTCAGCATGCGCGAGCTGGACGCGCTGTTTCTGCGCGGCCGTTGATGGCACGGCGTGGTCCAATACGGTCTTGAACAGCCGAGCATCACCATGGCCACCCTGACCCTCAAGAAAAAGAACAACAGCAGCAGCAAGCCCAGCCCCGACGGTGAACGCCGCGCCCCGCTGCGCGGCAAGGGCGTGTCGCGCCCGCGCCAGACCCTGGAACAGGCCCAGGCGGAGCGTCAGGAGCGCCAAGCGGAGTTCGAGAAGCGCCGCGCCAGCGAGGAAGAAAGAAGGCCCGCCGCACCGCGCGGCCGCGCCGAGCCGCGCCGCGATGCCCGCCCCGCCGGCGGCGGCAGTTTCCGCCGCGAGGATGGCCCGCAGCAACGCGATCAGCGCGATCCGCGCGATCAACGGGATCCGCGCGGCGCGCGCAGCGTGAGCCCCGCGCCCGAACCCCGCCGCGACCAGCGCCGCGCCAGCGGCCCGCGCCCCTCCTACCCGCCGCAGCGCGAGAGTTGGGGCGAGCCCCAGCGCCCGGCGCCGCGCCAGCGCGCCGAGCACCGCGAGATGCCCTCGGACGAGGGTGAGCGCCTTTCCAAGCGCATGAGCGAGTTGGGCATGGCCTCGCGCCGCGAGGCGGATGAATGGATCGCCGCCGGCTGGGTGCGCGTGGACGGCAAGATGGCCGTGCTGGGCCAGCGCGTCGGCCCCGAGGTCAAGATCGAGGTCGACCAGCGCGCCCACAAAGAACAGGCCAAGCAGGTCACCATCCTGCTGCACAAGCCGATCGGCTATGTCTCCGGCCAGGCCGAAGACGGCTACGAGCCCGCCTCGGTGCTGGTGCGCAGCAACACCCAGTGGGCGGACGATGCCTCGGGCATCAAGTACCACATCGGCCACACGCGCGGCCTGGCGCCCGCCGGCCGCCTGGACATCGACTCCACCGGCCTGCTGGTGCTGACGCAGGACGGCCGCGTCGCCAAGGTGCTGATCGGCGAGGATTCCAACGTCGAGAAGGAATACCTGGTGCGCGTGGAGTTCGTGGGCCTGAACGGCGAACCGGTGGGCCCCGGCCGTGCGATGGAACAGATGCCGCCCGAGCGCATGGCCCTGCTCAACCATGGTCTGGAGCTGGATGGCGTGCAGCTCAAGCCCGCCAAGGTCAGCTGGGCCAACGAAGACCAGCTGCGCTTCGTGCTGCGCGAGGGGCGCAAACGCCAGATCCGCCGCATGTGCGAGCTGGTGGGCCTGAAGGTGGTGGGGCTGAAGCGCGTGCGCATCGGCCGCATCAATCTGGGCCATCTGCCGGCCGGCCAGTGGCGCTTTCTGGCGCCCTGGGAGCGTTTCGACTGATGGCCATGGACCAGGGCGCCGCCCCGCGCCTGCTGATGCAGGTCGCGGCGCTGGCCTTGCTGCTGGGCCTGCAGCCCGTCACCACCGATCTCTACCTGCCCGCCCTGCCGGCGCTGCGCGGCGAGCTGGCCGCGCCGATGAGCGCGGTGCAGCTGACGCTCTCGGCGCTGATGCTCAGCTTCGGCCTGGGCCAGCTGCTGATCGGGCCGCTGTCCGACCGCTTCGGCCGCCGGCCCATCCTGCTCGGTGGCCTGGCCCTGTATGTGCTCGCCGCGCTGGCCGCGGCGCTGGCGCCCGACATCTGGCTGCTGGTGGCCTGCCGCAGCCTGCAGGGCCTGGCCATGGCCGCCGCGGTGGTGGGCGGCCGCGCCATGCTGCGCGACTGGTTTGTTGAGCCGCGCGAAGGTGCGCGCGTGATGGCGCGCGCCCTCAGCGGCCTGGGCCTGATCGCGATGCTGAGCCCGAGCCTGGGCGGCCTGCTGGCGCTCACCCTGGGCTGGCGCGCCGCGCTGCTGGCCACCGGCCTGTTCGCCGCCGGAGCGCTGGCGCTGATCGCCTGGCAGATCCCCGAGAGCCTGCCGGAGCGGCACCGCCAGGCGCTGCATCCGCGCCAATGGCTGGCGAACTGGGCGCTGGTGCTGGCGCACCCGGGCTTTCGCGCCTACGCCCTGCTCACCACCCTGGCCTACGCCACGCTCTACGCCTTTCTGGCCGGCTCCTCCTTTGTCTTCATCGAGGTGCTGGGCCTCTCCCGCATGCATTACGGCGCCCTGGTGAGCCTGGGCGCGGCCATCTATATGGGCGGCACCTGGCTGTGCCGGCGCTGGTTGGCGCATGGCACCCTTCCGCAGACGGTGCGGCGCGGCGCCGTCTTCACCGCCCTGGGCGCGCTGGGCATGGGCGCGGCCGCCTGGCTGTGGCCGCCCTCGGTGCTGGCCCTGATGCTGCCGCATGGCTTCATCATGCTGGGCCATGGCGTGCTGCAGCCCTGCGGCCAGGCCGGCGCGGTGGGGCCCTTCCCCAGGCAGGCCGGCGCCGCCGCGGCGCTCTCGGGCTTTGCGATCGCGCTGGGCGCCTTCGCGGTGAGCGCCTGGCTGAGCCGCAGCCTGGACGGCACGGTGCGCCCGCTGGCCCTCACCATGATGAGCCTGGGCCTGGCGACGGCGCTGTGCGCCTGGACCCTGGTGCAGGCCGAGGGCCGGCGCCAGCGCGGCGCGGCCCTGGCCTGACAATCCTCACGACATGTCGCTGCAACAAGATTTCTCGCTCCGCCCGATCTGCCTGGCCGGCCCCACCGGCAGCGGCAAGACCGCCTGCGCGCTGAAGGCCGCCGAATACCTGCCCATCGAGATCATCAGCGTCGATTCGGCCCTGGTCTACCGCGGCATGGACATCGGCACGGCCAAGCCGACGCCGGCCGAGCTGGCGGCGGTGCCGCATCACCTGATCGACATCATCGAGCCGACCCAGTCCTACTCGGCCGCCGAGTTCGCGCGCAGTGCCAAGACCCTGGCCGCCGAGATCCTGGCGCGCGGCAAGCTGCCCCTGCTGGTGGGCGGCACCATGCTGTACTTCAAGGCCCTGTTCGACGGGCTCTCCGAGCTGCCGAAGGCCGACGAGGCGCTGCGCGCGCGCCTGGACGCCCAGGCCGCCGAGCAGGGCTGGCCCGCCCTGCATGCCGAGCTGGCCAGGGTCGACCCGATCACCGCCGCGCGCCTCGCGCCCAACGATGCGCAGCGCATCCAGCGCGCGCTGGAGGTCTGGCATCTGGCTGGCCGGCCGATGTCCCAGCTCTATGCCGAGCAGGAGCGCAGCAGTGGCGTCGACTGGCCGCTGATCTCGCTGGAACCGCAGGACCGCGCCTGGCTGCACCGCCGGCTGGACCAGCGTTTCGCGCAGATGCTGGAGGCCGGCCTGGTCGACGAGGTGCGCCGCCTGCGCGCGCGCGGCGATCTGAGCCTGGATCTGCCCTCGATGCGCTGCGTGGGTTATCGCCAGACCTGGGAGGCGCTGGACGCGAACGATTTTCGCCAGCTCGCCGAACAGGGCAGCGCCGCCACCCGCCAGCTCGCCAAGCGCCAGCTGACCTGGCTGCGCTCGATGCCGCAGCGCCAGGTGATCGCGGCCGACAGCGCTCAGCTGGAGCTGCAGGTGCTGGTGGCCCTGCAAAAGATTCTGCGCGCCCATGGCCCTGCTTGAAGCCGAAGGCCTCGCCAAATCCTACGGCGAGACGCGCGTGTTCGCCGACATCAGCCTGACGCTGCAGGCCGGCGAACTGGTGGCCCTGCTGGGCGAGTCGGGCAGCGGCAAGTCCACCCTCTTGAACTGCCTGGCCGGCCTGGACAAGCCCGATGCCGGCCGGGTGCTGCTGCAAGGGCAAGACCTGACCCTGATGGGCGAGGCGGAACTGGCGCTGCTGCGCCGCGAGCGCCTGGGCTTTGTGTTCCAGGCCTTCCATGTGCTGCCGCATCTGAGCGTGGCCGACAACGTGGGCCTGCCCCTGCTGCTGCAGCGCCGCCCCGATGCGGTGCGCGTGCAGCAGATGCTGGATGCGGTGGGCCTGGGGGACTTGGCCGCGCGCATGCCGCGCCAGCTCTCCGGCGGCCAGCTGCAGCGCGTCGCGATCGCGCGTGCCCTGGTGCACCGCCCGGCCCTGGTGCTGGCCGACGAGCCCACCGGCAACCTCGACCCGCGCCATGCCGAGCAGGTGCTGCAGCTGTTGCTGGCCCAGGTGCGCGAGCAGGGCTCGGCCTGCCTGCTGGTGACGCATTCCGAACGCGCGGCGGCGCATGCCGACCGCTGCATCCAGCTGGCCTGAGCCATGCCGCCGTCTTCGTGGATTGGCTGGCTGCTGCAAATCTCCTGGCCCGCGCTGCGCCAGCAATGGGGGCGCCAGACCCTGGCCCTGCTGGCGATCGCGCTGGGCGTGGCGCTGGCCACCGCGGTGCAGCTGATCAACAGCGCCGGCCTGCGTGAATTCGACGCCGCGGCGCGCGCGCTCAGCGGCCAGGCCGATCTGGAGCTGACGGCCACCACCGGCGCGCTCGACGAGGCCTTGTTCGCGCGCCTGGCCGAGCGCGAAGACGTGCTGGCGCTGGGGCCGATGCTGGAGGGCCGCGCCCAGCTGCTGGATGCGCAGGGCCAGCCCTTCAGCCTGCGCCTGCTGGGCGTTGACATGCTGCAGCTGGCCCAGCTGCAGCCCGAGTTGCTGCCGCTGTTCGAGGGTGATCACGCGACCCAGGCGCGGCCCGACCTGCTCGCCGATGGCCAGCTGTTCCTGAATCCCGCGGCGCTGCAACGCCTCGGCGCGGACCTTGGTGCGAGATCGCCGGCCGAGCTAAGCCTGCGCCTGCAGGTCCAGGGTCAGGCGCGCAGCGTCACGCTGCGCCTGGCCGGCCGCACCGCCACCGCCGGCGCGCCGCTGGCGGTGCTGGACATCGCCGTGGCCCAGGCCCTGCTGGGCCGGCCGGGCGAGCTCGACCGCATCGCGCTGCGCCTGCTGCCGGGGCTGGACCCGCAGGCCGTGGCCGCCGGCCTGGCCCTGCCGCCCGGGGTGCGCGCGCGCACCGCCGCGGCGGCAGAATCCGGCCTTGGTCAGGCGGCCCAGCTGAGCCAGGCCTACCGCGTCAACCTGGGCGTGCTCTCGCTGATGGCGCTGTTCGTCGGCGGTTTTCTGGTGTTCGCGGTGCACACCCTCTCGGTGGCGCAGCGCCTGCCCCAGCTGGCCCTGCTGGGCGTGCTGGGCATGAGCGCGCGCGAGCGCGCCGGTCTGGTGCTCGCCGAGGCCCTGCTGCTCGGGCTGCTGGGCAGCCTGCTGGGCCTGGCCCTGGGCATAGGCCTGGCGGCGCTGGGCCTGCGCCAGCTCGGCGGCGACCTGGGTGCCGGCATGCTCGGTGGCATGTTGGGCGGGGCCAGGCCGCAGCTGCAATTGCCGCCGGGGCCCTTGCTGGCGCTGGGCAGCCTGGGCCTGGTGGTGAGCCTGGCCGCCGCCGCCCTGCCCGTCTGGGGCCTGCGCCGGCTGCCGGCCGCCCAGGTGCTCAAGGGTCTGGGGGCCGATACCCATCCGCGGCTGCCGCGCTGGCTGGGCCCGGGCCTGCTGCTGCTGGGCGGGCTGCTGAGCCTGCTGCCGCCGCTGCATGGCCTGGCGCTGGGCGCCTACGCCGCCATGCTCAGCCTGCTGTTCGGCGGGCTGGCGGCGGTGCCGGCCCTGGTGGATGGCTTGCGCCGCCTGCTGCCGCGCCGGCGCAGCGCGCTGGCCCTGCTGATACGCGAACGCGCGCACGACCAGGCGGGCGAGGCCACGCGCATGCTGGCCGGCGTGCTGGTGGCGCTGAGCCTGTCGGTGGCGATGCTGGTGATGGTGGGCAGCTTCCGCACCTCGCTGGACGACTGGCTGCGCGACATGCTGCCCGCCGATCTGTTCGTGCGCAACGGCCTGAGGGCGGCGCGCCAGGAGGGGCTGCCGCTGCCGCCGGCCTTTGTGCAGCGTCTGCGCGCCAGCGGCCTGGCCGAGCGCATTGCCCAGCAGCGCACGCGCGAGCTCAGCGTGGCCGGCCAGCCGGTGCTGATGCTGGCGCGCGAGCTGCCGGACGATGAGGGCCGGCTGCCGCTTACCGGCGCGCTGGCGCCGCGCAGCCAGTTGCCCGTGATCTATGTGAACGAAGCGATGCGCGACCAACTGCGGCTGCACCCGGGCGACACGCTGATGCTGGAGCTGGCCGGCCAAGCCGCGCTGGCGGTGCAGGTACGCGGCATCTGGCGCGACTACAGCCGCCAGAGCCCGGCCCTGCTGATCGCGCTGGCCGACTACCGGCGCTGGAGCGGCGATACCGCGGCCACCGATCTGATGCTGCACCTGCCGCCGGGCGCCGCGGACATGCAGGCGCTGCAGCAGCGCCTGCGCGCCCTGGCCGAGCGGCCCGAGGACATCGAGCTGGCGGCGGCCGGCGAGCTGCGGCGCTTCTCGCTGCAGCTGTTCGACCGCAGCTTTGCCGTCACCTACTGGCTGCAGGCCGTGGCGCTGGGCGTGGGCCTGTTCGGCGTGGCCGCCAGCCTCTCGGCCCAGGTGCTGGCGCGGCGGCGCGAGTTCGGCCTGCTGCTGCACCTGGGCTTCGAGCGCCACGCGCTGCGGCGCATGGTGGTGGCCGAGGCCCTGCTGTTCGGTGCGGCCGGCGCCATCGCGGGCCTGCTGCTGGGGCTGGCGATCAGCGCAGTGCTGGTGTGGGTGCTGAACCCGCAGAGCTTTCACTGGAGCATGGACATGCATGTACCGCTGGCGCGCCTGGGCCTGCTGATGTTCTCGGTGCTGCTGGCCAGCGGCCTGACGGCCTGGTGGGCGGCGCGCGCGGCGGCCGGGCCGGATGCGCTGCAATCGGTCAAGGAGGACTGGTGATGCTGGGGCGCCGAAGCTGCATGCTGCTGATGGCGATGACGACGGCCGGCATGTTGCCCCGGCCTGCCGCGGCGGCCAGCCTGCGTCTGCCCCGCGACCATGGCAGCCACCCCGAGACGGCGGTGGAATGGTGGTACCTCACCGGCCTGCTGGGCGCCGCGGGCGGTGGGCCGCCCAGCCATGGCTTCCAGCTCACTTTTTTCCGCGTGCGGCGTGCCGAGGCGCAGCACCAAAGCGGCAGCTTCGCACCGCGCCAGCTGCTGCTGGCTCATGCGGCATTGAGCGAACTGGCGGCGGGCCGCCTGCGCCACGACCAGCGCCTGGCGCGCCAGGGCTTTTCCCATGCGAGCGCGGCCGAGGCCGACACGGCGCTGCGCCTGGGCGCGTGGCGGCTGCAGCGCAGCGTCGCGCCGGACACGGGCCTGTCGCGTTTTGCCGCCAGGCTGGACAGTGCCCAGGCCGGCTTTGCGCTGGACCTGCAGCTGTCGGCTGTGCAGCCACCCCTGCTGCAGGGCGAACAGGGTCTGTCACGCAAGGGACCCGGTGCTGCCCAGTTCAGCCACTACATCACCGAGCCCCAGCTGCAGGCCAGCGGCCGCCTGCGGCTGGATGCCAGAGAGTTGCAAGTCAGCGGCCGTGCCTGGCTGGACCATGAGTGGAGCGATGCCCTGCTGGGCAGCGGCGCGGACGCCGCGGTGGGCTGGGACTGGCTGGGCATCAATTTGCACGACGGCGGCGCGCTGACCCTGTTCCAGCTGCGCCGCGCCGATGGCAGCCGGCTCTGGGCCGGCGGCAGCTGGCGGCGCGCCGACGGCAGCCACAGCGAGCTGCCCGCCGCGGAGCTCGGCTTCCAGGCCGGGCGGCGCTGGCGCAGCGCCGTCTCGCAGGCCGAGTACCCGGTGGAATGGACCCTGCAGACGCCGCTGGGCCGCCTGAGCCTGCGCGCGCTGTTCGATGCCCAGGAGGTGGACGCGCGCCGCAGCACCGGCATGCTTTACTGGGAGGGCGCGGCGCGCCTGGCCGATGCCCAGGGCCGCGAACTGGGCCTGGGCTATCTGGAGATGACGGGCTATCGCGGCCGCGTGGCCCTGCCCTAACGCCCTGCCCTAACGCCTCAGCCGAGCGCGCAGCGCACCGCCGCCATGTCCCAGGCGGCCTGGCCCACGGTCTTGTAGAGCAAGGGCCCCTGCGCCCTCACCTCGCCCGCCAGCAGCTCGGCCAGGCCATGCACGCGCGACCAGTCCACGCCGGCCTGCAGCAGGTCGCCGGCCTCGTGCCGGGCGCCCTCGGGATCGTCCACGAAGAGCTGGCGCGCCCGCACCTGGGTGGCGGGCAGCTCGGCCATGTCGGGGCGGAAGCTGCCGATGCCGACGATCAGGGTCTCGGATGCCAGGTCCTCGGGCAGCACCGCGCTCAGCGAGGTGGTGGCGGCGAGCGCGCAATCGCCATAGCCCTCGCCCTGCTGCCAGACGCGGGCCGCCAGGCCCTGCGCGGCCAGCCGCTCAACGAAGCCGGCTGCGCCTGCGCGCCCCTTGACGCGCAGGCGCAGGCCCGGCCAGACCTCCAGCAGCGCCAGCGCATGCGACCAGGCCTGGCCGCCCGTGCCCACCAGGGTCAGGTCTTGCGGGGCGCGGCCGAGCAGGCGTTCGATGCCCAGCAGGCTCACCGCGGCGGTGCGGCGCGCCGTCACCGTGCCGCCATGCAGCAGGGCCAGCGGGCTGCCGTTGCGGGCATCGCTGGCCAGCACCAGGCCCTGGATGGTGGGCAGGCCCAGGGCCTGGTTGGCGGGCGTCACCGAGACCAGCTTGCTGATCGCGTATTGCGCATCGGTGCAGGGCATGGCCAGGTAGCTGCCACCCTCGGGCAGGGGCAGCACGGCGCGCGGGCAACTGTGGATGCGGCCGGCGCGCAGGTCCAGCATGGCCTGGGCCACGGCGGGCATCAGGCGGGCATAGGGCAAGCGGGCCGCGGTGGCCGCGGCGTCAAGCATCTGCATGGAGAATGGCGTCAGTTGTTGTTATTCATCATGCTGGGCTTGCCGGGCAGCAGCCCGGCGCCAGCGCGCACGCAATTGCGGCCCGCGGACTTTGCCACAGCCAGCGCATCGTCGGCGTCGTGGATCAGCTGATCCAGCGTCAGGTGCTCGGGATGCAGCGCCGCCACGCCCAGGCTGACGCTGACGCGCAGCTCCGCGCCGTTCCAGGCCAGCTGCAGCGCCTCCACGCGCTCGCGCATGCGCTCGGCCACGTCCAGCGCGCCGAGCGGGTCGGTGTGCGGCAGAAACACGATGAACTCCTCGCCGCCGAAACGCGCCAACACGTCGGCGTGGCGCAGGGTTTCGACGCTGGCCGCGGCGATCTCGCGCAGCACCTGGTCGCCACAACGGTGGCCGAAGCGTTCGTTGACGCGTTTGAAATGGTCCACATCCATCAGCAGCAGCGCGCAAGACATGTCGTAGCGGCGCGCCCGCGACCATTCGCGCTCCACCAGTTCGAGAAAATAGCGGCGGTTCAGCGTGCCGGTGAGCGGGTCTTCGGTGGCGTGGCGCAGCAGCCCGCGCTGCGTGCTGTCGATATGCTGGACCAGGCGCAGCAGCAGGTAGCCGCACAGCGCGGCGCAGGCCGCCGCCATGCCGCTGGCCATCAGGGCAGCGGCGAGGTTGCCGGCCTGGCCCGCCAGCATCAGAACGACTTGGGCCAGCCCCAGGCTCAGCAGCAGCGCGCCGGCGCACAACAGCGCCCAGGTGCGCAGCAGGCCCAGGCGCTGGATCCATTGCCCCAGCAGGGGCAGCCAGCGTGGCGTGTCGATCTCGTTGAACAGCATGAAGGGAAAGTGGGTGGACCGCGCAGCCATTGCAGCACAGCTTGCCCGGGCTGGCGACGCGCGTCCCCGGAATGGGGGATGGGCCCCGGGGGCCGCGGTGCGCGCGCTTGACTTGGCCAAAATCAAGTCCGGCCGGGCCGACTGCGCCGACACTGGCCCGTAGGCAAAAGAACCAAGCAGGAGACATGAAATGGACATGCAGACGCTGACCGAGCTGGAGGCCGCGGTGGACGCGGTGCTGGAACGCATCCCGGGCGAGATCGTGCTGGCGATCCCGCTGGGCCTGGGCAAGCCCAACCCCTGGGTCAACGCGCTCTATCGTCGCATCGCTGCCACACCGGCGCGGCGGCTCAAGATCTTCACCGCGCTCTCGCTGGAACGGCCGGTGGGCAAGTCGGAGCTGGAGCAGCATTTTCTGGGGCCCCTGCTGGAGCGCGTGTTCGGCGACTACCCCGACCTCGACTATGTGAAGGCGGCACGCGCCCAGACCCTGCCGCCGAACATCGAGGTGCACGAGTTCTTCTTCAAGACCGGCGACTACCTCAACAACGACGCGTCACAGCAGGGCTTCGTCTGCACCAACTACAGCTTCGTGGCGCGCGACATGATGGCCCAGGGCGTGAACGTGATCGCCCAGGCGGTGGCGCTGCGCGAGGACGCCGCCGGCGGGCTGCAGCTCTCGATGTCCTGCAACCCCGACGTGACCCAGGAGCTGATCGAGCGCATGGCGGCCGCCGGCCGGCCGCTGCTGAAGGTGGCGGTGGTGAACGAGCGCCTGCCCTTCATGCCCGGCACGGCGCTGTGGCCGCTGGATCGGGTGGACCTGCTGCTGCGCTGCCCCGCGGCCAACCATGAGCTGTTCGGCCCGCCGAATGCCTCCATCAGCTGGGCCGATTACGCCATCGGCCTGCATGCCTCCAGCCTGGTGCTGGACGGCGGCACGCTGCAGATCGGCATCGGCTCGCTGGGCGACGCGGTGGCGCAGGGCCTGATCGTGCGCGATCGCCAGCCCGAGGCTTATCGGAGCATCCTGGCCTCGGTCTGCCCCGACGGCCTGGCCGGGCGCGAGCTGGGCGGCTTTGCGCAAGGCCTCTATGGCTGCTCGGAAATGTTCGTCAATGGCTTCATGCGCCTGATCGACGCCGGCCTGATACGCCGCGCCGTCCATGCGGACCTGGATCTGCAGGAGCTGGCCAACGCCGGCCGCGTGGGCGAACGCCCCGACCTCGCGGTGCTGCAGGCGCTGGCCGAGCGCGGCCGCATCGGCTCGCCGCTGAGCGCGCCAGACATCGCCTATCTGGAGCAGCTTGGCGCGCTGCAGCCCGGCCGCGTGCCGACGGGCACGGTGCTGGACGATGCGCGCGTGGCCGCGGCCCTGGGCGAGCGCTGGCTGCATGCCACCATCATGCATGGCGGCTTCTTCCTGGGCCCGCGCGACTTCTACCAGCGCCTGCGCGACATGCCCGAGGCGCAGCGCGAGCGCATCTCGATGACGCGCATCGCCTACATCAACCAGCTCTATGGCGATGCGCTGGGTTGCGAGCGCCTCAAGCGCGCCCAGCGCCGCGACGCGCGCCTGTACAACACCACCATGAAGCTGACTCTCTTGGGCGCGGCCTCGTCGGACGGGCTGGACTCGGGCCAGATGGTGTCGGGCGTGGGCGGCCAGTACAACTTCGTCGCGATGGGCCATGCGCTGCCGGATGCGCGCTCCATCCTGATGCTGCGTGCCACGCATGAGAACCAGCATGGCCTCACCAGTTCGATCGTCTGGAGCTACGGCAACATCACCATCCCGCGCCATCTGCGCGACATCGCCATCACCGAGTACGGCGTGGCCGATCTGCGCGGCCAGACCGATGGCGAGATCGTGAAACGCCTGCTGGCGATCGCCGACTCGCGCTTCCAGGACCAGCTCATCGCCGAGGCCAAGGCGCATGGCAAGCTGGAGGCCGACTACCAGCTGCCCGAGCGCTACCGCAACAACCGGCCCGAGATGCTGCGCGAGAAGCTGCGGCCCTGGCGCAACGAGGGCGTGCTGCCCGACTTCCCCTTCGGCACCGACCTCAGCGAGGACGAGATCACCATCGTGCGCGCGCTCAAGAAGCTCAAACATGCCAGCCAGCATCCGCTGCAGCTGTTGCCGATGATTCTCAAGAGCCTCACCGGCGAGCGGCCGGTGCCGCCCGCCTACCTGGAGCGGCTGGGGCTGGACCAGGCATCGAGCTTCAAGGACCTGTTTATTCGCAGGCTGTTTGCAGCGAATTTGTGACGAGGGGCGCTGCTGGTGCCGTGCGCGCAGCGGCCCAGGCTGGCGGGCACTCGGCCAGATGCTGGTGGCGCAGGGACATCGATGCACATATTCCGCGCAAGCCAGGCTTGTCGCGGGCCATTGCCCTCACGACGGACCCCTACACTGCGCCGATGAGCTCGACCGCCACTGCCACCACCGCCCCGCCACTCGCCGCCAGCAAGCCGCAGGAACGCCCCAAGGGCAGCCCCAAGGCGCTCTCGGGTCTGCTGCCCTTTCTGCGCCCCTACCGCGCCCGCATCGCGCTGGCGGTGTTGTTCCTGCTGCTGGCCGCGCTCAGCACGCTGGCCCTGCCGCTGGCGCTGAAGGTGCTGATCGACCAGGGCATCGTGGCCGCCGACCCGGGGGCGCGCGTGATGGCGCTGCGCGAGCATTTCCTCGCGCTGTTCGGGGTGGGCGTGGCGCTGGGGGTGTTCTCGGCCTCGCGCTTCTACATGGTGACCTGGCTGGGCGAGCGCGTCACCGCCGACCTGCGCAATGCCGTCTATGCCCATGTGCTGAAGCAGAGCCCCGAGTTCTTTGAGACCACCCAGACCGGCGAGGTGCTGAGCCGCCTCACCACCGACACCACGGTGGTGCAGACAGTGGTGGGCTCCAGCCTCTCGATGGGGCTGCGCAATATCGTGATGGGCGTGGGCGCCCTCATCATGCTGGTGGTCACCAACCCCTATGTGATGACCCAGGTGCTGGGCATCCTGGTGCTGGTGGTGCTGCCGGCGCTGTATTTCGGCCGGCGCGTGCGGCGCCTCTCGCGCGCCAGCCAGGACCGCGTGGCCGACACCAGCGCGATCGCCGCCGAGGTGCTGAACGCCGTCACCGTGGTGCAGAGCTACACCCAGGAGGGCGCCGAGGCCGGCCGCTTCAGCGCCGCCAGCGAGGCCGCCTTCGACACCGCGCGCAAGCGCACCAAGGTGCGCTCGGGCATGGTGGCCTTCATCATCAGCGCCACCTTCGGCGCGCTGCTCTGGGGCCTCTACCAGGGCACGCAGGCGGTGCTGGCCGGCCGCATCACGCCGGGGCATCTGGGCCAGACCGTCGTCTACGTGACCCTGCTGGTGGGCAGCGTGGCGGTGCTGGCCGAGGTCTGGGGCGATGTGCTGCGCGCCGCCGGCGCCACCGAGCGCCTGATGGAGCTGCTCTCCAGCCGCTCGCCGGTGCTGGACCCGGCCCGACCCCAGGCCCTGGCCGCCGCCCAGGGTGGCTCCAGCCTGAGCCTGCGCGGCGTGCAGTTCCACTACCCCTCGCGCCCCGATCATGCGGCGCTGGCGGATTTCGATCTGGAGCTGAAGGCCGGCGAGACGGTGGCCCTGGTGGGCCCCAGCGGCGCCGGCAAGAGCACGGTGTTCCAGCTGCTGCTGCGCTTCTACGATGCCCAGGCCGGCGAGATCCGCCTGGATGGCCAGGCCCTGCCGCAGCTGGCGCTGAAGGAACTGCGCCAGCGCATCGGCCTGGTGCCGCAGGACAGCGTGATCTTCTCCAACAACGCGCTGGAGAACATCCGCTACGGCCGGCCCGAGGCCAGCGATGCCGAGGTGATGGCCGCGGCCAAGGCCGCCTTCGCGCACGACTTCATCATGAAGCTGCCCGAGGGCTACCAGACCTTTCTGGGCGAGCGCGGCGTGCGGCTCTCGGGCGGGCAGCGCCAGCGCATCAGCATCGCGCGTGCCATCCTCAAGAACCCGCCCCTGCTGCTGCTGGACGAGGCCACCAGCGCGCTCGACGCCGAGAGCGAGCGCGTGGTGCAGGCGGCGCTGGAGGCTGCCATGCGCGACCGCAGCACGCTGGTGATCGCGCACCGCCTGGCCACCATCCAGCGTGCCGATCGCATCGTCGTGATGGACCAGGGCCGCATCGTCGAGCAGGGCTCGCATGCCGAGCTGGTGGCGCGCGGCGGGCTGTATGCGCGCCTGGCGGCGCTGCAGTTCGAGGCCTGAGCGCTTCTCCTAGAATCCGCCCCCATGACCGAAGCATCCCATTCGCGCCCGGTGCGCAGCCAGTACGAAGACTTCATGCGCCATGTGGCCGAGCATGGCGTGCACAAGGGCGACCGCACCGGCACCGGCACGAGCAGCGTGTTCGGCCACCAGATGCGCTTCGACCTGCGCGAAGGCTTTCCGCTCGTCACCACCAAGAAGGTGCACCTCAAGTCCATCATCCTCGAGCTGCTGTGGTTTCTGCGCGGCGACTCGAATGTGCAGTGGCTGCAGGAGCGCGGCTGCACGATCTGGGATGAATGGGCGCGGCCCGACGGCTCGCTGGGCCCGGTCTACGGCGTGCAATGGCGCAGCTGGCCCAAGGCCGACGGCAGCCATATCGATCAGATTGCCGAGGTGGTGAAGCAGCTCAAGCACAACCCCGATTCGCGCCGCATCATCGTGAGCGCCTGGAACGTGGCCGAGCTCGACCAGATGGCGCTGATGCCCTGCCATGCGTTCTTCCAGTTCTATGTGGCGCCACCGGACTCGCCTACGGCTCGGGGGCGTCTGTCCTGCCAGCTCTACCAGCGCAGCGCCGACATCTTTCTGGGCGTGCCCTTCAACATCGCCAGCTACGCCCTGCTGACCCATATGCTGGCCCAGCAATGCGATCTCGAGGTGGGCGACTTCATCTGGACCGGCGGCGATTGCCATATCTACAGCAACCATGCCGAGCAGGTGCAGACCCAGCTCGCGCGCGCGCCCTTCCCCTACCCCACGCTCAACATCAAGCGCAGGCCGGCCAGCATCTTCGACTATGAGTTTGAGGACTTCGAGGTGCTGGACTACCAGCACCACCCGGCCATCAAGGCGCCGGTGGCGGTATGAGTTCGCTGACGCTGATTGCCGCCGTAGCGCGCGGCGGCGCCATCGGTCGCGGCAACGAGCTGCTGTGCCGCCTGCCCGAGGACATGGCGCACTTCAAGGCCTTGACCCTGGGCCACAGCGTCATCATGGGGCGCAAGACCTGGGATTCGATCCCGGCCAAGTTCCGCCCCCTGGTCGGACGCCGCAACATCGTGCTGTCACGCCAAGCGGGTCTGATGCTGGAAGGCGCCGAGGTGTGCGCCGGGCTGGAGGCGGCACTGGCCGCCTGCGCCGGCGAGCCCCAGGTCTTCGTGATCGGCGGGGCCGAGATTTATGCCCTCGCCCTGCCCCGGGCCAACACCCTTGAACTGACCGAGATCGACGCCAGCTTCGAGGGCGCCGATGTCTTCTTCCCCAGCTGGCGTGCCGAGGACTTCGCCGAGACCGCGCGCCAGCCGCAGCAGTCCGCCCAGGGCTGGCCCTATGCCTTTGTGCGCTACCAGCGCCGCAGCAAGTAATTCAAGGAGATTCACCCATGTCCGGACACGGTTTTCACGTCCACGGCCCGCATGACCATGAGCTGGAGCATGCGGCCCAGCACGAGCCCAAGGGCCTGGCCGGCCAGCTGGCGGTGATCACCGCCATCCTCGCCACCGTCGGCGCGATGTTCTCCTATATGGGGGGCGCGACCCAGGCCAACGCCGGTCTGTACAAGAACGATGCCGCGATCAAGAAGACCGAGGCCTCCAACCAGTGGAACTACTACCAGGCCAAGAGCAGCAAGCAGAACCTGGCCGAGCTGGCGGCGGTGCTGGTGACGGACGACAAGCGCAGCAAGTACCTCGAGGAGATCGAGCGCTACAAGAAGGAAAAGGCCGAGATCAAGGACAAGGCCGAGGCGCTGGAGAAGGAATCCGCCGAGTTCGACCACATGAGCGCCGAGCAGATGCACCAGCACCACCGCTGGGCCCAGGCCACCACGGCGCTGCAGATCTCGATCGCGCTGGCCGCGATCGCCCTGCTCACCAAGAAGCGCTGGATGGAGGCCGCCACCATCGGCGTGGGCGTGCTGGGCGTGCTGGTGGGCGTGGCGGCCTGGTTCCACTTCTAGGAAGTTCAGCGCACCGGCAGGCCATGGGCGCGCCAGGCGCCCAAGCCCCCACTCAGATTGCGCACCCGCGTGTGACCGTGGTGCAGCAGGTATTGCATGGCCTGCAGGCTGCGGCCACCGGCGGCGCAGGCCATGATGAGATCGGCATCGCGCGGCAGCTCGGCATGGCGGCGCTCCAGCTCGCTCAGCGGCAGGCGGATGACCTGCGCATGGTCGTAGGCGGCGCGCGCCACCTCATGGGCTTCGCGCACGTCCACCAGCCAGCAGCCACCGGCTTGCAGGGCCTGCAGGGCGGCGAGAGGGTCGAGTTGCAGAAGGGCGTGGTTCATGGCGATGTCTTGCCGGCAGTCGGCTTGCTGGGTGGAAAGAAGGCGGCGCGCTCGTCGATGAGGCGTGCCGATTGTCGAGCGATCTGGCCGCAGACCAGGTCGCAGAGTTCGTAGACGGTGGCGTCGGCAATGCGGTAGTAGGCGCTGGTGCCGCGGCTTTCGCGCAGCACCAGCCCATGTTGCTGCAGCATGCTGAGATGCCGCGACACATTGGCCGCGGTGGAGCCGCACAGCTCGGCAATCTCGCCCACCTTGCGCTCCTGCTGACGCAGCAGGTTGAGGATCTGCAAGCGCGTCGGCTCCGAGAGCGCCTGGAAATAGCCCGCCACCTGCTCGAGCGCGGCCGCGGGCAAGGTCTTCATGGCGGATTGCGCGGCGTCATCTGCGTCTGAGGGCATGGCTATCACCTGGTGGGCTTGCTGCAATGTATATTTGACTATTTGCGTGAATGGTTAAATAATACGTTAACGATATTTGATTGTCCAGCCATCCGGCTGAGCAGGAAAGAAGCCGCGCCATGAAGACCAACGCCTCCCGTCCCTCGCCCCTGCAGCGCCCCAGGCGCTGGCTGCTGCTGGTCAGCCTGGCCAGCCTGAGCATCGGCGCTGCGGCCGCAGACGCAGCGCCAGCAGCGCCAGCAGCGCCAGCAGCGCCAGCAGCGCCAGCAGCGCCAGCGCTGCGCAGCCTGACGGTGGCCGCCGCCAGCGGCCGCCAGGCGCAGAGCCTGGACGGCGTGGTGGAAGCCCTGCGCCAGACCGTGGTGGCCGCCCAGGTGGCGGGCGCGATCGTGCAGCTGGACGTGAAGGCGGGCGACCGAGTCAAGGCCGGCCAGGTGCTGATGCGCATCGATGCCCGCGCCGCCGAACAGGCGGCCAATGCCAGCGAGGCCCAGGCCCAGGCGGCGCGCGCCTCGCTGCAACTGGCCAGCCGCGAGTTCGCGCGCCAGCAGCAGCTGCACAAGCAGCACTACATCAGCCAGGCCGCGCTGGACCAGGCCGAGGCCCAATACAAGGCCACCCAGGCCCAGGTGAATGCGCAGTTGGCCCAGCTGGCCGTGGCACGCACGCAGAGCGGTTTCAACACCGTGCGCAGTCCCTACGACGGCGTGGTGGCCGAGCTGCCCGTGACCCTGGGCGACATGGCCATGCCGGGGCGAGCCCTGGTGACGGTCTACGATCCCAGCGCGCTGCGCGTCACTGCGAATGTGCCGCAAAGCATCGCCGCCGGCCTGGCCGCCGGCAGCGCGCCGATGGTGGAAATCCCCGGGCTGGCCGGCGGCATGTTAGCTCCCACGCGCGTGCAGCAACTGCCCATCGTCGACGCCAGTTCGCACACCCTGCAGCTGCGCCTGGATCTTGCGCCCAAGCTGACGGGTGCCGTGCCCGGCATGTTCGCGCGCGTCTGGTTGCCGGGCAGCGTGGTCGCGGCCGCGGCCTCGCCCGCGGTGCCGCGCACGGCGGTGGTGAGGCGCGCCGAGCTGAGCGGCCTTTACGTGCTGGACGGCCAGGGCAAGCCACTGCTGCGCCAGGTCCGGCTGGGCGCCGTGCGAGGTGAGCAGGTCGAGGTGCTGAGCGGCCTGAGCGTGGGCGAGAAGATCGCGCTGGACCCGCAAGCCGCCGCGCGCATCCGCTGAGGACTGGCCATGAATGCATCGCACGCCACGCCGAACCGCCTGGGCGCCTCCGGGCGCATCGCCGCCTTCTTCCAGTCGGCCCAGATCACCCCCTTGCTGGCCCTGGTGGCGCTGTTGCTGGGCATCTTCGCGGTGCTGGTGACGCCGCGCGAGGAGGAGCCGCAGATCAACGTCACCATGGCCAATGTGCTGATCCCCTTCCCTGGCGCGAGTGCCAGGGACGTGGAGCAGATGGTGGCCACGCCGGCCGAACAGGTGCTGGCGCAGATTGCCGGCATCGAGCATGTGATGTCGGTGTCGCGCCCCGGGCTGGCGGTGCTGACGGTGCAGTTCAAGGTGGGCGTGCCACGCACCGAGGCGCTGGTGCGCCTGCACGACACCGTGGCCGCGAATGCCGACTGGCTGCCGCAGAACCTGGGCGTGCTGCCCCCCATCATCAAGCCCAAGGGCATTGACGATGTGCCCATCGTGACGCTGACCCTGTACGCCAAGCAGGCCCAGACCGGCGCCTTCGACCTCGAGCGCGTGGCGCACAGCATGGAGATCGAACTCAAGCGCGTGCCCGGCACGCGCGAGGTCACGACCATCGGCGGCCCGGGCCGCGCGCTGCGCGTGCAGATCGACCCGGCGCGCCTGAACGGCAGTGGCCTGACGGTGGCCGAGCTGCGCCAGGCCTTGCAGTCGGCCAATCTGGGCCTGCCGCTGGGCGATCTGTTGCAGAACAACCAGGCGATTGCGCTGGAGGCCGGACCCTTCCTGACCGACGCCCGCGATGTGGCCGAATTGGTCGTCGGCGTGCAGTCCGGCAAGCCGGTGTTCCTGCGCGACGTGGCCACGGTGGAAGACGGCCCGCTCACGCCCAGCCGTTATGTCTGGCATGGCGAGAAGGTGGATGGCAAGGGCCAGGAGTACCCGGCCGTCACCATCGCCATCACCAAGAAGGCGGGCGAGAACGCCATCGATGTGGCGAATGCGGTGATGCAGCGCGTCGAGGGGCTGCGCAACACCGTGATCCCGGCCGAGGTGTCGGTGGCCGAGACGCGCAACTATGGCGCTACCGCGAATGACAAGGCCGGCAAGCTGATCCAGAAGCTGTTGTTCGCCACCGCCTCGGTGGTGGCCCTGGTCTTCATCGCGCTGGGCCGGCGCGAGGCCGCCATCGTCGGCACCGCGGTGATCCTGACGCTCACCGTCACCCTGTTCGCCTCCTGGGCCTGGGGCTTCACGCTGAACCGCGTCTCGCTGTTCGCGCTGATCTTCTCGATCGGCATCCTGGTGGACGATGCCATCGTGGTGGTGGAGAACATCCACCGCCACCAGCAGCTCTTCCCCGGCCGCAGCCTCAGGGAGCTGATCCCCGGCGCGGTGGACGAGGTGGGCGGCCCCACCATCCTGGCCACGCTGACGGTGATCGCCGCGCTGCTGCCGATGGCCTTCGTCTCGGGCCTGATGGGCCCGTACATGAGCCCCATCCCCATCAATGCCAGCATGGGCATGCTCTTGTCGCTGGCGATCGCCTTCGTCGTCACGCCCTGGCTGGCACGCATCTGGATGAAAGCCCTGCCCGCCGATGCACATGCCGACCCGCATGCCCTGCATGGCCTCTCCGCCAAGCTGGCGCCGCTGTTCGAGCGCGTTTTTGCGCCGCTGCTGGACACTCAGCGCGGCGGCCGCAACCGCAGCTGGCTGGGCCTTGGCATCGCCGGCCTGATCGTCGTTTCGCTGGCCTTGCCGGCGGCCGGTCTGGTGCTCTTGAAGATGCTGCCCTTCGACAACAAGTCCGAGTTCCAGGTGGTGGTGGACATGCCGGCCGGCACGCCGCTGGAGCAGACCGCGGCGGTGTTGCACGAGCTCGGCGCGCACCTGGCCAGCGTGCCCGAGGTGACCGACTACCAGGCCTATGCCGGCACCGCCGCGCCCATCAATTTCAACGGCCTGGTGCGCCAGTACTATCTGCGCGCCGGCAGCGAGCAGGGCGACATCCAGGTGAATCTGGTGGACAAGCATGCCCGCCATGAGCAGAGCCATGCCATCGCCACGCGCGTGCGCCCGGCGCTGCAGGCGATCGGCCAGCGCTTCGGCGCCAACGTCAAGGTGGTGGAGGTGCCGCCCGGCCCGCCGGTGCTCTCGCCCATCGTGGCCGAGATCTACGGCCCCGAGGCCGAGGGCCGCCAGCAGGTGGCCAAGGCGGTGCGCGCCCTGTTCGACAAGCAGGCCGGCCTGGTCGACGTGGACGACAGCAGCATCGCCGCGGCGCCGCGCAAGCTGCTGCTGGTGGACCGCCGCAAGGCCGCGCTGCTGGGCGTGCCGCAGCAGGCCATCGTCAGCACCCTGCGCACGGCCCAGGCCGGCGAGGCCGTGAGCTATCTGCACGACCAGAGCAAGTACCCGGCCGCGGCCATGCTGCAGCTGGCGCCCGAATCGCAGGGCGACCTGAACGCCCTGCTCTCGCTCTCGGTGCGCGCGAGCAGCGGCAAGCTGGTGCCCATCCGCGAGCTGGTGACGGTGAGCGACACGCTGCGCGAGCAGCCCGTCTATCACAAGGACCTGCTGCCGCTGAACATGGTGGTAGCCGATATGGCCGGCACGATCGACAGCCCGCTCTACGGCATGTTCGGCATGCGCAGCGAGCTCGCCAAGATCAAGGCCCCCGACGGCGCAACGCTGGCCGAGCATTTCATCAGCCAACCGGCCGATGCCTACCGCGGCTACGCCATCAAATGGGACGGCGAATGGCAGATCACCTACGAGACCTTCCGCGACATGGGCGCGGCATATGCGGTGGGCCTGGTGCTGATCTATCTGCTGGTGGTGGCGCAGTTCGGCTCCTACCTGACGCCGCTCATCATCATGGCGCCGATCCCGCTCACCATCATCGGCGTGATGCCCGGCCATGCCCTGCTGGGCGCGCAATACACCGCCACCAGCATGATCGGCATGATCGCGCTGGCCGGCATCATCGTGCGCAACTCCATCCTGCTGGTGGACTTCATCAATCTGCAGCTGCGTGAGGGCATGGTGTTTGAGCGCGCCATCGTCAGCTCGGCCATCACGCGCGCCCAGCCCATCATGCTGACCGGGCTGGCCGCCATGATGGGCGCCTTCTTCATCCTCGATGACCCGATCTTCAACGGCCTCGCGATCTCGCTGATCTTCGGCATCTTCGTCTCCACCATCCTGACCCTGGTGGTGATCCCGACCCTTTACTACATGGCCTACCGCAAGCGCCTGCACTTGCTGTTGCCCGCCTGATCCCGTTCCCTATCTCACAACCACTCTAGGAGTACACCATGAGCACTTGGCAAGTCGTTCGCATCGTCGCCGGCAGCTTCATCCTGCTGTCGCTGGCCCTGGGCATCCCGGGCAGCCCGCTGTTTGTTTCAGCCTGGTGGCTGGCCTTCACCGCTTTCGTGGGCGTGAACCTGCTGCAAAGCGGCTTCACGCGCTGGTGCCTGATGGAAAGCATCTTCGCCAAGCTGGGCCTCAAGCGCGGCGACTAAGATCGTCCGCGCCACACCAGGAAGCCAGCATGGACAAGGAAATCATCAGCATCGAACTCCGGCAGCAGCAGGACTACTGCTTCAAGGCCAGCTTTGGCGGCGCCCTGCCCGAGCTGCTGTGCGACGAGCCGCCGCCGATGGGCAGCGGCCTGGGCCCCTCGCCGGTGCAGCTGCTGTGCAGCGCGGTGGCCAACTGCCTCAGCGATTCGCTGCTGTTTGCGCTGCGCAAGTACAAGCAGGCGCCCGAGCCGCTGAGCTGCCGCGTCAGCGCCGAGGTCGGCCGCAATGCCGAGGGGCGCTTGCGCGTGCTGGCCATGCAGGCGCAGCTGCACCTGGGCGTGCCCGCCGCGCAGCTGCAGCATCTGGACCGCGTGCTGGCGCAGTTCGAGAGCTTCTGCACCGTCACGCAGAGCGTCGGCCAGGGCTTCCCGGTGGAGGTGCAGGTCTGGGACGCCGACGCGCAGCGCCTGAAATGAAGCGCGCCCGTTGAGCCCGACATGCACGCTGCCGTCGTCTCACTCCATCGCCCCGTGCATCCGCAGGCGCAGGCCTGCGCGCGCTGCGAGCTGCGGCGCCTGGCGCTGTTCGGCACGCTGTCGGAGCAGGCGCTGGACTGCATCCATGTGCATATCGCCGCGCAGCGGCTGGAGCCCGGTCAGGCCCTGTACGACATCGGTCAGCAAGCCGAAGCGCTCTTCACCGTGCGCTCGGGCGTGGTGCGGCTGGAGCGCGTCAACGCCAGCGGCGAACGCCGGGTGGTGAGGCTGGCCGGGCGCGGCGATCTGATCGGCCTGGAGGCGCTGCTCAAGCAGCCCTATGGCAGTACCGCACTGGCCAGCACGCCGCTGGAGGTCTGCCGCATTCCGCGCGGCCTGGTGGCCGAGTTGAGCCAGTCGCATAGCGGTCTGGCGACCGCACTGATGCAGCGCTGGCAGCATGCGCTTGCGCAAGCGGAGGAATGGTTGGCAGAGCTGTCGATGGGTCCGGCGCAACGCCGCGTGCTGCGCCTGGTGCACAAGCTGAGCCAATATGCCCAGGGCGATCAGCATCAACCCTGGATCTGGCTGCCCACGCGTCGCGATATCGGCGCGATGCTCAATATGAGCATGGAGACGGCCAGCCGCGCCATCAGCGCGCTCCGGCGCCAGGGGGTATTGCTGCAGGTCGAGCCGCAGCGCGCGCGTCTGGATCTGGCGCTGCTGCAGGTGAGCCTGCGCAGCGACGAGAGGGGCTGAGTTTCCCCTGGTTCAGCGTGCCGCTGCCGGCATCAGCCGTTCCTTCACCTCGATCTCGGCGGCCGGATCGAGTTCGATCGCCACCTGGGTGCAGACGGCGCGGCACAGCGCGGCGACGCGCTCGCTCTGCAGCCGGTAGTAGATCTGCGTGCCCTCGCGGCGCTTGGACAGCACGCCGCTGCGGTAGAGCGTGGAGAGATGCTGCGACATATTGGGCTGCGTGGTGGCGATCGCCTCCAGCAGCTCCGACACATTCTTCTCGCCATGGCAGACCGCGCTGATGATCTTCAGCCGGATCGGCGTGGACAAGAGCGAGAACAGTTCGGCAACGGATTCGAAAACCTTGTCTTCGGGCGGACGGTCTTCCATGGCGGCGGGCTTGATGAAGTGGGCTGCGCTGATTGTATTCGCAAGAACGGATATTGCCGCCCTGCTGGCATTTCGCGGCCTAGAGTGACCTCACTTGAACTTGTAGTGCTGCTTGTTCAGCACCGCCGCCACCGCGCTCACCTCCTCCGGGAACATGCCCAGATTGAGCTCGGTATTGCACTGCTCGACCATGCCGCGCAGGGCCCCGGCGGTTTTGACCCGTTCCAGCGGCCGGTAGACCGCCGAGCCATCGCCGCCGAACTTGCGCGCATGGCATTCGGCGCAGCGATGCTCTTGGATCAGCTTCTGGCCCAGCGCCAGATCGGCATCCTTGAAGAGGGTGCCGGCATCGTCGGCGGCGCGCGCCGCGGCGCCGGCCAGCAGGCAGATGGCTGCGCACAGGGCGCTAATGCTGATCATCTTCATGGCGTGCTCCCCATCGTCCGGAATGGACGGTGATGGTAGGACGCTTACTTCGCGCCGCCAAGCACCCAGGCGGCCAGCGTCTTGGCATCGGCGTCGCTCAGCGCGGCCTGGGCGGGCATGGGCACGGGGCCCCATTTGCCCGAGCCGCCGGCCTTGATGTTGGCGCTCAGCTTGTCGACCGCATCGGCCTGGCCGGCATACTTCTTGGCCACCTCGGCGTAGGCCGGGCCCACCAACTTCTTGTCCGCCGTATGGCAGGCCATGCAGGCGTTCTTTTGCGCCAGCGCCAGGTTGGCATGGGCCGACTGGCTGGCCGCCAGGGCCGCGAGGCTCAGCAGAACGGCGGCGATGTTGTGCGTCATCAGGTGCTCCAGATCAAGGTCAATTCATTTATTCGCACGCAATGATATTGCATCTGCGCGCGGGCTGATTCAGGGCAAGTCCGGAGCCGACCGGAAAGCCTGACGTCAGCATCTCAGCGATAGCGCGGCAACATCGCATCCAAGGACAGCGGGCGCAGCCGCTGTGCCTGGCCGGCGCAGCCGAAGGCCTCGAAACGCAGCTCGCACAGCCCGCGCGCGGCCGCGCGGGCGGCGGCAAAGGCCTTGCGCGGGTCGAACTCGGCGGGCTGCTGGCTCATCAGCTGGCGCATCGCGCCGAACATGGCCAGGCGGATGTCGGTGTCGATATTGATCTTGCGCACGCCGCTGGCGATGCCGCGCCGGATCTCTTCCACCGGCACGCCATAGGTTTCGCGCATCTCGCCGCCGAAACGGCGGATGATGTCCAGCCATTCCTGCGGCACGCTGGACGAGCCATGCATCACCAGATGGGTGTGGGGCACGGCGGCGTGGATCTCGGCGATGCGCGCCATGGCGAGCGTTTCGCCGGTGGGCGCGCGGCTGAACTTGTAGGCGCCATGGCTGGTGCCGATCGCGATGGCCAGCGCATCGACGCCGGTGGCGCCCACGAACTCGCGTGCCTGCGCGGGGTCGGTGAGCAGCTGCGCGTGGCTGAGCCTGCCGGCCGCGCCCACGCCGTCCTCCTCGCCCGCCTCGCCGGTCTCCAGCGAGCCCAGGCAGCCCAGCTCGCCCTCGACGCTGACGCCCACCGCATGGGCCAGCTCGCAGGCGCGCCGCGTCACCTCGACGTTGTAGGCATAGCTGGCCGGGGTCTTGGCGTCCTCCAGCAGCGAGCCATCCATCATCACGCTGGTGAAGCCGGCGCGGATCGCCTGCACGCACACCGCCACCGAGGCACCATGGTCCTGGTGCAGCACCACCGGTATGTCGGGATGGGACTCCACCGCCGCCAGCACCAGATGGCGCAGATAGGCCTCGCCGGCGTATTTGCGCGCCCCGGCGGAGGCCTGCAGGATCACCGGCGCCTGCGTCGCCTCGGCGGCCTCCATGATGGCTTGCACCTGCTCCATATTGTTGACGTTGAAGGCGGGCACGCCGTAGCCATGCTCGGCGGCATGGTCCAGCAGTTGTCGCAGTGAGATCAGGGCCATGGCCAGCTCCTTTAGATGGTCGTTGAATCGGGGGCCAGCACATGCGAGGCCAGCGCCTGCAGGTCGGGGAAGACGCGCTGCGGACCGGCCGACTGGATCGGTTCGCCGGCGTTGTAGCCATAGGGCACGGCCCAGGCCGCCAGTCCGGCATTGCGCGCCGCCTCGACATCGATGCGCGAATCGCCGACATGAGCGCTGCGCAGCGGCCGGGTGCCCAATTGCTCGGTCACATGTTTCAGCACGCTGGCATGGGGCTTCTTCTGCGGCAGGCTGTCGCCGCCGACGACCAGATCGAACAGGCCGTCGAGCCGGGTGGCCTTCAGCACGCGCCGCGCATGGCGCAACTCCTTGTTGGTGACACAGGCCGTGCGCACGCCGGCCGCACGCAGGCGGCGCAGGGCCTCGCGTGCGCCGCCGTAGACCACCGCCGCCGTGCCGCTGGTCAGCGCGTAATGCTTGTCCAGGCTGGCCAGCACCGCGTCGACCTGCACGCGCTCGCTCAGCTCGGGCCGCTCATGGAAGATGCGGGCCAGCAGCTTGAGCATCAGCTCGCGCGTGCCGGCGCCGATCAGCAGCGTGATTTCGGCCAGGGGCCGGCGCGCCAGGCCATGCTCTTCCAGCGCCCGGTTGACGCCTTCGGCGATCTCGCCGGCGGTATCGACCAGGGTGCCGTCGAGGTCGAAGCAGATCAGCTGGTAGTGCTGCATTCAGAATGCCTCCTCGGCAAGGGTGCGGCGCACCAGCGCGGCAAGGTTGTCCGGCGTGAAGCCGAATTGCTCGAACAGCAGCCCGGCCGGCGCCGATTCACCAAAGCGGTCCAGCCCCAGCGCTGCGGCGCAGCCGTAACGGCCCCAGCCGCGCGTGCTGCCGGCCTCCACGCCGATGCGCGGCAAGGTGCGCGGCCCCAGCACCGCGCTGCGGTAGGCGGCTTCCTGACGCTCGAAGCGGGTGGCGGACGGCAGCGAGACCACCCGCACCGCGATGCCCTCGCCGTCCAGCAGGGCCTGCGCCGCCAGCGCCAGCTGCAGCTCGGAGCCGCTGGCGAGCAGCACCGCGCGCGGCGCCGGGCGCTCGCTCAGCACATAGCCGCCGCGTGCGATCGCCACCACCTGCTCGGGCGCGCGTGGCTGCGCCGGCAGGGCCTGGCGGCTCAGCAGCAGCGCGCTGGGGCGCTCGCGCTCCTGCAGCGCGGCGATCCAGGCCGCCGCCGTTTCGGTGGCATCGCCGGGCCGCCAGACCTCCAGGCCCGGGATCAGGCGCAGGCTTTCGGCCTGCTCCACCGGTTGGTGGGTGGGCCCGTCCTCGCCCAGGCCGATGGAGTCGTGCGTGAACACATGGATGAGCTGCTGCTTCATCAGCGCCGCCATGCGGATGGCATTGCGGCTGTAGTCGCTGAAGCTCAGGAAGGTGCCGCCATAGGGGATCAGCCCGCCGTGCAGGGCCAGGCCGTTCATCACGGCGGCCATGCCGAACTCGCGCACGCCATAGCTGAGATGGCGGCCGCCGAAATCGCCCGGCCGCACGCTGCCGCAGGCCGGAAAGTCGGTCAGATTGCTGGCCGTGAGGTCGGCGCTGCCGCCGAACAGCTCGGGCAGCTGCGGTGCCAGCGCCGCGAGCAGCTGCTGCGAGGCCTTGCGCGTGGCCACGGCATCCTGGCGCTGCGCGGTGGCCGCCAGGGTCTTGAAGGCCAGCAGCTCGAAGCCCGGCGGCAGCTCGCGCCGCAGCACGCGACGCTCGAACTCGGCCGCCAGCTGCGCATGCTCGCTGCGGTAGGCGGCGAAGCGGCGCTGCCAGTCGTGCTCCAGCGCGGCGCCGCGCCCGCGCGCGTCCCAGGCCTGGCGCAGCCCATCGGGGATCTCGAAGGGCGGGTGCGGCCAGCCCATGGCCGCACGGGTGGCGGCGATCTCGGCCGCGCCCAGCGGCTCGCCATGCACCTTGGCGCTGCCGGCGCGGCCCGGCGAGCCCTGGCCTATGGTGGTGCGGCAGATGATCAGCGTAGGCCTGTCTTCGCTGGCGCGGGCTTGCGCGAGCGCCTGGGAGAGCGCCGCCACGTCGTGGCCATCCAGCGGCCCCAGCACCCGCCAGCCATAGGACTCGAAGCGCGCCGCCGTGTCGTCGGCGAACCAGCCCTCGATCGGACCGTCGATGGAAATGCCGTTGGCGTCGTAGAGCGCGATCAGCTTGCCGAGCTTGAGCGTGCCGGCCAGCGAGCAGGCCTCGTGGCTGATGCCCTCCATCAGGCAGCCATCGCCCAGGAACACATAGCTGTGGTGATCGACAACGCGATGGCCCGGCCGGTTGAACTGCGCCGCCAGCAGCCGTTCGGCCAGGGCGAACCCGACCGCATTGGCCAGGCCCTGGCCCAAGGGGCCGGTGGTGGTCTCCACGCCCGGGGTCAGGCCTTGCTCGGGGTGGCCGGGCGTCTTGCTGTGCAGTTGGCGGAAGCGCTTCAGCTCGTCCAGACTCAGCTCGTAGCCGCTCAGGTGCAAGAGCGCATACAGCAGCATGGAGGCATGGCCATTGGAGAGCACGAAGCGGTCGCGATCGGGCCAGGCCGGGTTGGCGGGGTTGTGGCGCAGCGGCCCGCCCCATAGCGCCACCGCCATCTCGGCCATGCCCATGGGGGCGCCGGGATGGCCGGAATTGGCGGCCTGCACCGCGTCCATCGCCAGCGCGCGCAGCGCGTTGGCCTGCTGCTTGTGCATCGTGCTTGTTGTCATGCGGGCTCCTAACTTACAGGGAGAGCGCGCGCTGACGCCGCTCCATCATGCGCCAGATGAAGGGCGTGAAGATCAGCTGCATGGCCAGCTCCATCTTGCCGCCCGGCACCACGATGGTGTTGGCGCGCGACATGAAGGAGTCGTGGATCATGCTCAGCAGGTACTGGAAATCGATGCCCTTGGGCTGAGCGAAGCGGATCACCACCATGCTCTCGTCCGGCGAGGGGATATCGCGCGCGATGAAGGGGTTGGAGGTATCCACCATCGGCACGCGCTGGAAGTTCACATGCGTGTGGGCGAACTGCGGGCAGATGTAGTGCACATAGTCGGGCATGCGGCGCAGGATGGTGTCGGTGACCGCCTCGGCCGAGTAGCCGCGCACGTTCTTGTCGCGCCAGAGCTTTTGTATCCACTCGAGGTTGATGACCGGCACCACGCCGATCAGGAGGTCCGGGTAGCGCGCGATGTCCACCTGCTCGGTCACCACCGCGCCATGCAGGCCCTCGTAGAACAGCATGTCGGTATCGGGCTTGAGATCCTCCCAGGCGGTGAAGGTGCCCGGCGGCTGCCCATAGGGCGCGGCCTCCAGCGGATCATGCAGATAGCGGCGGCGCCGGCCCGTGCCGCATTCGCTGTAGCTGCGGAACAGCTGCTCAAGCTCGGGGAAGAGGTTGTTCTCGGGCCCGAAATGGCTGAAATGCTCGTTGCCGGCGGCCTCGGCGGCGGACTGGCGCTCGCGCATCTCCAGGCGGTCGTAGCGATGGAAGCTGTCGCCCTCGATGACGGCGGCCTTGACCTGCTCGCGGCGGAAGATGTTCTCGAAGGTGCGCGTCACCGAGGAGGTGCCGGCGCCGGACGAGCCGGTGATGGCGATGATGGGGTGTCGTTCTGACATGGCGGGGGCTTTCTAGTCTCGGAACAGGCTGCGCGGCGCGAACAGCGGCGCCGGTGCGACATCGGGGGCGGGCTCGTGGTGGTAGCGCTCGATGCGCTCCACCTCGTCGCGCGAACCGAACACCAGCGGGATGCGCTGGTGCAGCTCGGCGGGGCTAACGCCCAGCATGGGCTGGCGGCCGGTGCTGGCGCGCCCGCCGGCCTGCTCCATCAGCAGCGCGATCGGGTTGGCTTCGTAGAGCAGGCGCAGGCGGCCGGGCTTGCTCGGGTCCTTGCTGTCGCGCGGATAGAGGAACACGCCGCCGCGCATCAGGATGCGGTGCGCCTCGGCCACCATGGAGGCGATCCAGCGCATATTGAAATCCTTGCCGCGCGGGCCGGCCTTGCCGGCCAGGCATTCGTCCACATAGCGCTTCACCGGCGGTTCCCAGAAGCGGCTGTTGGAGCTGTTGATGGCGAACTCGCGCGTCTGCTCGGGCACCTGCAGGCGCTCGTGCGTGAGCAGGAACTCGCCCAGTTCGGGGTCCAGCGTGAAGCCCACCGTGCCCTCGCCCACCGTCAGCACCAGCATGGTGGCGGGCCCATAGATCGCATAGCCGGCCGCCACCTGGGCGGCGCCGGGCTGCAGGAAATCGGCCTCCTGCAGCCCGCGCGCACCCGCGGCCAGCTCGGCCGGCGCGCGCAGGATGGAAAAAATGCTGCCCACCGCGACGTTGACGTCGATGTTCGACGAGCCATCCAGCGGGTCGAACACCAGCAGGTATTTGCCGCGTGGGTAGGCCTCAGGTATCGCCTGCGGCAGCGCCATCTCCTCGGAGGCCAGCCCGGCCAGATGGCCGCTCCACTCGTTCATGCGCAGGAACAGCTCGTTGGAGAGGATGTCCAGCGGCTTCTGCTCCTCGCCCTGCACATTGGTCTGGCCGGCCTCGGGGGTGGCGGCCAGCGCGCCGCGCGCGACGATGCGGGCGATCGCCTTGCAGGCCAGCGCGATGTCGAGGATCAGCGCGTTCAGGTCGCCGCTGGCGCCGGGAAAGCGGCGGCGCTGCTCGATCAGATAGCGCGTCAGGGTCCAGCGTGGCATGTGGTCGTGGCTCATGGGATGGCGGTGCAGTTGTGGGATTCGGCGTGCCAAGCGTTCAGTCGCTCCGGCGTGAGGCCCTGCAGCGACTCCAGCACGCGCAGCGCGCCGCCAAAGTCGTGCCGGGCCGTGAAGGCGGTGGGCGTGATCACGGTGGCAAGACCTGCCCCCCGCGCGGCGGCCAGGCCGTTGGCGGAATCCTCGAAGGCCAGGCAGGCCCGCGCCGGCAGGCCCAGGCGCGCCAGGGTCTGGCGGTAGACCTGGGGATGGGGCTTCTTGAGCGCCGCGGTGGAGGCGTCCTCGATCACCGCGAAGCGCAGCGCCCAGTCGGGCCCCAGGGTGCGGCGCAGCAGCGCCGCGATATTCACCGGCGAGGTGGTGGTGGCGATCGCCAGCGTCAGGCCGGCAGCCGGCGCCGCCTCGATCAGGGCCTGCACGCCCGGGCGCAGCTGCAGCTCGCCGGCGTTCACGCGGCGCGCGTAGGCGGCGGTCTTGAGCTCGTGCAGGCGCGCAATGCTGGCGTCCAGCGCCAGCGCGTCGAGCGCGCGCAGGCCCGGCTGCATGCGCTGGCGGAAGGCGCGCAGCCGCTCCTGGCCGCCCGAGATCGCCAGCAGCTCGGTGTAGAGGGAGGCACTCCAGTGCCAGTCCAGCCCGTCCTGCTCAAAGGCCTCGTTGAAGGCCTGGCGGTGCAGCTCCTCGGTGTCGGCCAGGGTGCCGTCGACGTCGAAGATCAGGGCTTGCAGGCGCTGCGTCGTCATGCTGCCTGCTCCTGTGCAAAAACGCGGCTGGCGCGGATGTCGGCCGGCTCCAGCGTGGCAAGGGTTTCGGCGTCAAGCACGCGCTCGCGCTGCGCATAGAGGCGGCTGGCCTGGCGCAGGCGGGCGCGCTCCAGCGCATTGCGCACGCTGCGCGCATTGGCGAAATGCGGCTGACGCAGGCGCCGGCCCAGGTAGTCCTCGAAGGCCTGGCGCGCGCCGGCGCCGAAGCGGTAGTGGCTCTCGGCCAGCATCTGGTCCGCGATCTGCAGCAGCTCGCCCTGGGCGTAGTCCGGGAACTCGATGTGGTGGGCGATGCGCGAGCTCAGCCCCGGGTTGGACTGGAAGAAGGTATGCATCCGGTCCGCATAGCCGGCCAGTATCACCACCAGGTCGTCGCGCTGGTTCTCCATCACCTGCAGCAGGATCTCGATGGCCTCCTGGCCATAGTCGCGCTCGTTCTCGGGGCGGTAGAGGTAGTAGGCCTCGTCGATGAAGAGCACGCCGCCCATGGCCTTCTTGAGCAGCTCCTTGGTCTTGGGCGCGGTGTGGCCGATGTACTGGCCCACCAGGTCGTCGCGCGTCACCGCCACCAGATGGCCTTTGCGCACATAGCCCAGGGTGTGCAGGATCTCGGCCATGCGCATGGCCACGGTGGTCTTGCCGGTGCCGGGGTTGCCGGTGAAGCACATGTGCAGCGTGGGGCTGCTGGCGGCCAGGCCATGGGCGGCGCGCAGGCGGTCGATCACCAGCAGTGCGGCGATATCGCGGATGCGCTGCTTCACCGGCGCCAGCCCGACCAGCTCGGCATCGAGCTTGGCCAGCACCGCCTCCACCTGGCTCTGCGCCAGCACTTCCGCGACCGTGCAGGGCGTGCTCATCTCAGTACCGCCCGGCCGTTCCGAAGGTACTGGGCGCCCCCTCGGGGGGCAGCGAGCAACGTGAGCGTGGGGGCCTCATATCAATACCGCTCGCCTTCAGGCTTGGCGGCGGCATAGCCGGCGATGGTGGCGCGCATCGTGCGGCCATTGACCTCCTGGCGCTGCAGCATGAAGCCGGGCTCGGCGGCCGGGCGGTTGACGATGAAGCTCATCGCGATCGACTCGATGCCGCGTGTCGAGTCGAAGGCCATCAGGCGGATGTAATGCTGCGGGAAGGCCGCGCGGCAGCCCTGCAGCTCCAGCATCACGCCCGCGGCGTCGCGCAGGTCGAACATGGGCATGCCATACATCTCCCAGTAGGTGTTGCGCGGATGCGGGTCGTCGGTGTACTCGACGCTCCAGGCATAGCCCTTGGCCAGGCCGTAGTCGATCTGGGCACGGATCTCGTCGTCGGTCAGCGCCGGCAGGAAGCTGAACTGGCCCTGGGTGATGCGGCCGGTGGGGTTGCTCATCATGGTTGCTTTGCTCCTGGCTCAGGCCACCGAGGGGGTGGTGGCGAAATCGCTGGTGTCGGTGGAGGCGTAGTTGAAGGACACGTCCTTCCAGGTCTCCAGGGCCTGCCGCAGCGGGCCGCAGAACTGGGCCGCCTGCTGCAGGATCTGCGGGCCCTCATGCTGGATGTCGCGGCCCTCGTTGCGCGCCTTGACCATGGCCTCCAGGGCCACGCGATTGGCCACGGCGCCGGCCTGGATGCCGTCGGGGTGGCCGATGGTGCCGCCGCCGAACTGCAGGATCACGTCGTCGCCGAACAGGTCCAGCAGCTGGTGCATCTGGCCGGCGTGGATGCCGCCCGAAGCCACCGGCATGACCTTGCGCATGTCGCACCAGTCCTGCTCGTAGAACAGGCCGCGTGCCAGGTCTTGTTTCGTATAGCTGTCGCGGCAGACGTTGTAGTAGCCCTGCACCGTCATCGGATCGCCCTCGAGCTTGCCGACGGCGGTGCCGGTGTGCAGGTGGTCCACGCCCGCCAGGCGCAGCCACTTGGCCATCACGCGGAAGCTCACGCCGTGGTTCTTCTGCCGCGTGTAGGTGCCATGGCCGGCGCGGTGCATGTGCACGATCATGTCGTGCTTGCGCGCCCAGTTGGCAATGCTCTGGATCGCGCTCCAGCCGATGATCAGGTCCACCATGATCACCACCGAGCCCAGCTCCTTGGCGAACTCGGCGCGCTCGTAGATGTCCTCCATGGTGGCGCCGGTCACATTCAGGTAGCTGCCCTTGACCTCACCGGTGGCGGCGGCCGCCTTGTTGACGCCGTCCATCACATAGAGAAAGCGGTCGCGCCAGTGCATGAAGGGTTGCGAGTTGATGTTCTCGTCGTCCTTCATGAAATCCAGCCCGCCCTTCAGGCCTTCGTAGATCACGCGGCCGTAGTTGCGGCCCGACAGACCCAGCTTGGGCTTGGTGGTGGCGCCCAGCAGCGGGCGGCCGAACTTGTCGAGGCGCTCGCGCTCCACCACCAGGCCGCAGGGCGGCCCCTTGAAGGTCTTCACCAACGCCACCGGCATGCGGATGTCTTCCAGCCGCGCCGCCTTCAAGGGCTTGAAGGAGAACACATTGCCGATCAGGCTGGCGGTGATGTTGGCGATCGAGCCCTCCTCGAACAGGATGATGTCGTAGGCCACCCAGGCGAAGTACTGGCCGGGAATGCCGGGCACCGGGTCGACGCGGTAGGCCTTGGCGCGATAGCTGTCGCAGGCTGTGAGGCGGTCGGTCCAGACCACCGTCCAGGTGGCGGTGCTGGACTCGCCGGCCACCGCGGCGGCAGCCTCGACCGGGTCCACGCCGTCCTGCGGTGTGATGCGGAACAGGCACAGCACATCGGTGTCCTTGGGCTGGTAGTCGGCATCCCAATAGCCCATCTGGCGGTACTTCAGCACCCCGGCGCTGTAGCGCTTCTTGGCGTCGGTGATGACGCCCTCTTCCACCGGCTTGTTCATCGCTTGCTCCATGTTGGTGTGTCGATGGCGAAATTTAAGTCTTCACTTAAGTAAAGAGAATTCAGATATTCTTCTTGTTCACTTCATGAATTGCTTAATCTGATGCTGAACGCCACCTTCCGCCAGCTACGCGTGTTTTGCGAGGTCGCCAAGGGCCTGAGCTTTGCGCGCGCGGCCGAAGCCCTGCACCTGACGCCACCGGCCGTCACCATGCAGGTCAAGGAGCTGGAATCGCAGCTGGGCTTGCCGCTGTTCGAGCGCCAGGGGCGCCAGGTCTCGCTCACTACCGCGGGCGAGTACTTCCTGGTCTACGCGCGCCGCCTGCTGGCCACGCTCAAGGAGGCCGATGACGCAATGGCGCGTTTCAAGAGCGCCGAAAGCGGCCTGCTCTCGGTCGGCCTGGTCAGCACCGCCAAGTACTTCGTGCCGGCCTTGCTGGCGCGCTTCCACGATGAACACCCGGGGGTCGAGGTCAAGCTCTCGGTGTGCCAGAACCGCGCCCAATTGGTGGCCCTGCTGCAGTCAGGCGAGGTGGACCTGGCGGTGATGGGGCGCCCACCCAAGGAACTGGCCACGCGGGCCGAGCCCTTTGCCGCGCATCCGCAGGTCTTCGTGGCCGCCCCCGGCCATGCGCTGGCGGCGCTGGACCATGTGCCTCTGGAGGCCTTGGCGAACCAGCGCTTCATTGCGCGCGAGGCGGGCTCGGGCACGCGCAAGGTGATGGATGACTTTCTGCGCGAGCACCATCTGGCGCCGCGCATCGCGATGGAGATGCCCAGCAACGAGACCATCAAGCAGGCGGTGATGGCCGGCATGGGCGTGAGCTTCTTGTCGCTTCACACGCTGGGGCTGGAGCTGCGCGCCGGCGCGCTCCAGCTGCTGGACGTCGAGCACACGCCGGTGATGCGCACCTGGAACCTGGTGCGCATGCAGAGCAAGCTGCTCTCGCCCGCAGCGGAAGCCTTCCGCTACTTCATGCTGGAGCATGCCGAGACCCATTTGCTCAAGCATGACAAGGGCCTGCTGCATCATGAAGACAAGCGCTGAGACGAATATGACAGCCCATCCCAAGCCAGCACTGCGATGCTGGACGGCCGGCCTGCTGGCCGGCATGAGCCTGCTGGCATCGGCAGCCGGGGCTGAGATGCCGGACTGTTCGCGCCGCTTCACGCTAGCCTTTCACGACCACGGCCTGCTGTTCTCCAAGCTCAGTCAGACTGGCATCGACAAGGACGTGGCCGACGAACTGATACGCCGCAGCGGCTGCGCCTTCAACGTCAGCGACATGCCGCGCGCCCGCATCTGGCGCTGGATAGAAAGCGGCGAGCTGGACTTCAGCATGTCGGGCATCAGCAACGAGGCGCGCGAGAAGTACGCGGGCTTTGCCTGGTATCTCTACAACAAGTATTACTTCCTGGTGCGCAAGGATGCGCAGGCCAGCAGCTTGGTGGAGTTCGAACGCAACCCCGCACTCAAGGTCGGCAGCGTCAGGAGCTTTCGCTACAGCAGGAACATCAACCTGCTGATCGACCGGCTGACTTCACAGGGGCGCATCACCGAGGTCGCCGATCATGAGCAACTGCTGGTCATGCTCAAGCTCAACCGCATCCAGGCCATGGTGATCGAGCCCTTCAACTACTCGCAGGTGGAGAACCGCGCGCTGGGGGAACTGACGCGTCTGCTGGAAAGCGGCGACGCGCCCGTACTGCATGGCCTGATCATGTCGAAGAAATCCCTGCCCGAGAGCGAGCAGCGAAAGTGGCGCGCCATCATCGACGGCATGCGCGCCGACGGCACCCTGCTGGCCATCATGCGCAAATACTTCACGGAGGAGGAGGCGCGGGCATTTACCAGCTTCTGACTTTGCCTTGGCTCAAGGCGGGCAACGCGGCGGCGGGCGAGTATATGCGCCTACGCTTATTTTTATCGAACGCCATGCCCAACAAGTCCTATCGCAACATCACCGCCGAGGTCTCGGCATCACTGGCCAAGCTGCGTGCCGACATTCCCGACACCACGCGTGGCTTTTCTGCCCTGGCCCAGGCCGCCACGCGCGATGGCGCGCTGGACAAGAAGACCAAGGAGCTGATCGCCATGGCCCTTTCCGTGGCGGCGCGCTGCGACCCCTGCGTGGGCTTCCACGCCGAGGCCTTGGTGAAGCTGGGCTGCAGCCGCGCCGAGTTCGAGGACATGCTGGGCATGTGCGTCTATATGGGCGGCGGGCCCTCGCTGATGTATGCGGCCCATGCGCTGCAGGCCTTCGAGGAGTTTGGCGGCGCCGCTGCCGAGATCGAGGCCCTGAAGGCAGTCAAGGCAGCCTGAAACCCGCCACTGAGGCCACCAGCTGATCGGCCTGGTCGCGCAGGCTGGCGGCGGCGGCCGCGCCCTGCTCCACCAGCGCGGCGTTCTGCTGGGTGGCCTGGTCCATCTGGCTGATGGAATTGCCCACCAGGGAGACGCCCTCGCTCTGCTCGCGGCTGGCAACCGTGATCTCGGCCACGATGGCACTGACGTGCTGGATCGCCGCCACCACCTCCTGCATGGTGCTGCCGGCACGATCCACCTGCTGGCTGCCCTGGTCCACATGCTCGACGCTGGCGGTGATCAGCTGCTTGATCTCGCGCGCCGCCTCGGCGCTGCGCTGCGCCAGGCTGCGCACCTCGGACGCCACCACCGCAAAGCCGCGCCCCTGCTCGCCGGCGCGTGCCGCCTCCACCGCCGCGTTGAGCGCCAGGATATTGGTCTGGAAGGCGATCGAATCGATCACGCCGATGATGTCCGAGATCTTGCGGCTGCTGTCGTTGATGCCCTTCATGGTCTGCACCACCTGACCCACCACCGTGCCGCCGCGCTCCGCCACCTCGCTGGCGCCCTTGGCCAACTGATCGGCCTGCACCGCGTTGTCGGCGTTCTGGCGCACCGTCTGGCTCAGCTCGTCGGTGGTGCTGGCGGTCTGCTGCAGATGACCGGCGGTCTGCTCGGTGCGGTTGGAAAGATCCATATTCCCGGCGGCCACCTCGGTGGCGGCAACCTGCACGCCCTCGGCCGCGTGGCGCACCTCGCGTATCAGGCTCATCAGGCGCTCGCGCATGGTGTGCATATTGCCCAGCAACTGGCCGATCTCATCGGCGCCATCGGCGCGCGTGTCCAGCGTCAGATCGCCGGCCGCGATCGCGCTGGAGATCTCGTCGGCCTTGGCAAAACCACTGCGGATGCGCCCTAGCAGGCTGACGAACATCCAGGTTGCCGGCAGCCCCACCAGCACCGCAAGGGCGATGAACACCCAGGTCAGGCGCGCGGCGTTGTGCTGCGCCTGCAGGGCCAGCACCTTGGCCTGACCGTCTTCATGCACCAGCAGCTTGTCCAGCGCCTCGAACATGGCCTGGCCCTCGCGGCGCCCGGCCGCCAGAAAGTCCGCCATCACCCGGTCTGAATAGTCCTGCTTCTCGATCGCCGACAGCGTCGCGCGCAAACGCTCCGACCAGGCCTGGCGCTTGAGGTAGGCATCTTCCGCCAAAGGCTTGGCCTGCGCGTCGTCGCCAGCGTCCTTGCGAACCTGCGCCCATGCCGCATCGTTGCTCGCGCGGCGCTTGGCGATGGCGTCCAGATGCAGGCTCGCCGGATGGTCGTGTATGCCCGCCAGCGAACTGCCCGGCGCATGCTGGAAGGCCAGCAGCACCTCCATGCGGTTGGCCTGGTTCAGCTTGATCAACTCGTTGAGTCGATTGACGGCGGCGATGCGCTGACTGGCCACCTCGTCCAGTTTGGCCGCACCCGCATGCAGGCCCCACACGGCCAGCACGGCCAGCAACAGAAAGGTCAGCCAATACATCGCCATGATGGCGACGAAGCGCTGCGTGATGCGGAACTGGTTGAACATCGCGGCGCCGCCTCAGCGCTTGTCGCTTTGCATGGCGCAACTGCTCCATCCCATCAGCGCGTAGGGCGGGCACCAGCGCAGCAAGCCGGTCGCCAGCGGTAGCAGCCCCAGATAACCCCACCACCCCACCATGCCGGTGGCGGCCAGGGCGAGCAAGACCAGCCCGATGACGATACGAAGCACGCGGTCAATGCCGCCGATATTGGGTTTCATGACGACTCCAAGCGTTGATTATTGATGGGCACGCGCCATGGTGCCCATGCGCGGCCAAGTTTGACTTGATGCCAATCAACTACTGCAGCAGCCGCAGATAGCCCAGCACATCGTCCTCGAACATCTCGCCGGGCACGGCTTCGACGAAGCGCCCCTGACGGTCCACCGCCACGGTCATGGGCACACTGCGGCGGCGGCTCAGCACGGCGGCCAGCGCGTCGGCGTCCAGGGTGTTGGGAAAACTCCAGCCGTGCGCGGCGGCATGGCGGGCCACGGCCGCCGCGTCGCTGGCGCGCACCACGCCCAGCACCGTCAGCCCGCGGCCCTGCGCGGCGCGCCAGAGCTTCTCCACATGGGCGTTGTGGCGCTCGCAATAGGCGCAGCCGAGCGACCAGAACACCAGCACCGCGGCGCGGCCCTGCGGGCCCTCCCAGGGCTGGCCATCCAGCAGACGCACGCCGGGCCATGGCACCGTCTCGCCACGCGCCGCCGGCAGCGCCCAGGCCGCCGGCGTTGCCAGCGGCGCGGCCGCCAGCAGGCTGAGCAGGCAGGCGCGCCGCCTCATCGCCCCTCCTGCTCCATCAGCAGATAGGTGTTGTAGGCATTGATGCGGTTGGCGGCGGCAAACAGTGGCAGCTTGGCAAAGCGCGACCAGTCGGTGCGCGCATAGGCTTCCTCGAAGGGTTCCATATTGCGTGCCGCCTCACCCATGGTCTGGCGCAGAAAGGCCAGGTAGTCGCGCGTCATCTGCAGGTCCTCGCGCGCGGTGCTCGACACCGGGCCATGGCCGGGCACGATCACCTGGGTGTCGAAGGCCAGCAGCTTGTCCAGCGCGCCGATCCAGCGGCCGCTGTCGGCCTGGCCCACAAAGGGCACGCGGCCGCGGAACACGATGTCGCCGGCCAGCAGCAGCTTGAGCTGCGGCACATAGACCACCAGGTCCTCGGGGGTGTGGGCCGGGCCCACCGGCTGGATCTGGAAGTCCAGACCGCCCATCCGCAAGGTGAGTGCGCCGGCGATCCAGCGGTCCGCGGGCACCAGCGTGGTCTTTTCGTCGATCCAGGGGAACAGCTCCTCGCGGCTGGCCTTGAGGCGCAGGGCGGCGGTGTCGGAGTGCAGGTAGATCTGCCCGTCCTGCTGTGCGATCACCTGGGCACCGGCGGCCTTGAGGGCCTGCAGGCCGTAGATATGGTCGGCGTGGTAATGGGTCAGCACCACGTATTTGATCGGTGCCGGCGTGATCTTGCGGATCTCCTGGAGCAGCTCCTGCGCCAGCGCCGGCGAACCCAGCGCATCCACCACCAGCACCCCCTCGGGCGTGACGACGAAGGCGGCGTTGGAGATGAAATTGCGATTGGCGGCGGAGCCCAGCGCCGATTCGCCCTGCACCATCCAGGTCTGCGGCGCCACCTGCACGGCGCGCACGGCCTGGGCCTGGGCCTGGCTCAAGCTTGCGCCCAGGGCGGCCACCAGCATGCACAAGCGGGCAATCAAACTGTGTATTCGCATGCGCTGATATTACAGCGCTGGCCCGCCGCTGTCGACATCATGGTTAGTCCCGATGGGCCTGGGGCGCGCTTGTCGGGATGCTGGAACACCCGGCGCACCAGCCCGCTGGCGCCCATCCACACAGGAGACGCTCATGATAAGTTCAAGAGTACGCGGCGCATGGCCGCTGAGCCTGGCCTTGCTGGCCGGCGCGAGCTGGGCACAGGACCCCAAGGTCGACCCGCATCTGGCGCGCAACCTCGCGGCCACCTGCGCCAACTGCCATGGCACGGCCGGCGTGGCCAAGGGCGAGATGAAGACGCTCGCCGGCCGCAAGGAGGACGAGCTGCTCAAGCTGCTGGCCGACTTCCGCAGCGGCGCCCAGCCGGCCACCATCATGCACCAGATCGCCAAGGGCTATAGCGAGGAGCAGCTCAAGCTGGTCGTGAAGCATTTCGCCGCCCTGCCGGCCAAGCCCTGAGAAGCACAGCATGACAAAAGCGAATCAACAATCAGAACTGCAACGTCGCCAGCTGTTGCTGGGCGGCCTGGCGCTGGCGGGCATGGGCCTGACGGGCTGCGCAAGCATGGGCACGGGGCCGTCGATCGGCCGGGTGGTGGTGGTGGGCGGCGGCTTTGGCGGCGCCACCGCGGCGCGCTATCTGCGCCTGTGGGGCGGCAACGTGGACGTGACCCTGGTGGAGCGCCAGGCCAGCTTCGTCTCCTGCCCGATCTCCAACCTGGTGCTGGGCGGCCACAAGCAGATCGCCGACATCACGCGCGGCTACGAGGGCCTCAAGGCCCTGGGCGTGAAGCTGGTGCAGGGCGAGGTGGTGGCGATCGACCCGGTGGCCAAGTCGGTACGCCTGGCCGACGGCAGCGCGCTGGCCTACGACCGCCTGGTGCTCTCGCCCGGCATCGATTTCATGAGCGATCAGATCGGCGGCCTGCAGGCCGCGCTGGCCAGCGGCCAGGTGCTGCACAGCTGGAAGGCCGGCCCGCAGACGGTGGCGCTGCGCAAGCAGCTGACCGACATGGCCGATGGCGGTGTGGTGGCGATGAGCATTCCCAAGGCACCCTACCGCTGCCCGCCCGGCCCCTATGAGCGGGCCTGCATGATCGCCAGCTACCTGAAGACGGCCAAGCCAAAATCAAAGCTGCTGGTGCTGGATGCCAACCCCGAGATCCAGTCCAAGAAGGCGCTGTTCGAGAAGGCCTTCAAGCAGCATTACGAGGGCATCCTCGAGTACCGCCCCAATGCCGAGCTGAAGGAGGTCGCCAATGCTGGCAAGCTGGCACGCCTGGAGTTCGAGGACGTGAAAGCCGACGTGCTGAACGTGATTCCGCCGCAGCGTGCCGCCGATCTGGCGCTGAAGGCCGGCGTGGTGAACATCAACCAGCGCTGGGCCGGCGTGCACTGGCTGAGCATGGAGTCCACCGCCCTGCCCGGCGTGCATGTGCTGGGCGACAGCACCTTCCCCGGCCCGGGCATGCCCAAGTCCGGCCATATGGCCAACCAGCAGGCCAAGCTGGCGGCCGCGGCCATCATCCAGTTGCTCAAGGGCGAGGCCGTCAATGCCACGCCAGTGCTGATGAACACCTGCTACAGCTTCGTCACCGCGCGCGACGTCGTGCATGTGGCCTCGGTGCACCAGTACGACGCCGCCGAGAAGGCCTTCAAGCCGGTGCCCGGCTCGGGCGGCGTGTCCGCCGCCGCCAACCAGGTCGAGGGGCGTTATGCCCTCTCCTGGGCGGAGAACATCTGGGCCGATATGCTGGGGTAACCGTACGAAGCTGCCGATGGCCCAGTGGAGCCCATGGAACCGGCTCCGCTGGGCCATCGGGCTCGCCCCCTTGAGGGGGAGGCGCGAAGCGACTCGGGGGTGGGCCTAATTCAAGCTGGAGATGTAGGCCGACACGGCCTTCAGCTCCAGCTCGCTGAGCTTGCTGGCGATGGCGTGCATGACCGCGTTGTCGTTGGTCCGTTCGCGCCTGTTGAACAGGCGCAGCTGGTTCTCGGTGTACTGCGCATGCTGGCCGGCCAGCCGCGGCAGCTGGGCCGTGCCATGGCCCTTGGGGCCATGGCAGCCGGCGCAGGCGGCCACGCCGCTGTAGGGATTGCCGCGCAGGAAGACAAAGCGCCCCACCTGGGCCAGCTCGCTGTCGTCCACCGCATGGGCCACCGGCTGGCGCGATTCGAAGTAGCGGCCCAGCGCGGCAAAGTCCTCGGCATTCAGCTCCTCCACCATCGGCTGCATGGTGCCGCTCTTGCGCTTGCCGGCCTGGTAGTCGGCCAGCTGGCGCGCCACATAAGCACCATGCTGGCCGGCCAGGCGCGGAAACACCGGGCTGGAACTCTCGCCGTCGACGCCATGGCAGATGAAGCACTTGCCCTGCACGATCTCCTCGGCACGGGCGAGCTGCTTGTCCTGGGCCCAGGCCGCTTGGGTCAGCAGCAGCAGAGCCAGCAGCCAGGGCGACGAACGAAGGGGGGCGCGTTGCATGGCTTGACTCTAAACGCTACTGCAGCGGAATCGCGCCTTCGACCGGGCGCTTCTCCAGCGTCCACTGGTGCATCGAGCCGTCATACAGGCGCGCACTCTTGTAGCCCAGCAACTCGGACATCACGAACCAGGGGCCCGAGGCCAGGTGGCCGCTGTTGCAGTAGGCGATGCTGGGCTTGTCGGCCTCGACGCCACTGGCCGCGGCAAGGCCACGGTAGGTGGCCAGGCTCTGCAGCTTCACCGCACCGCCGGCCACCGGCTTGGTCAGCAGTTCGGGTGGCAGCGAGCGCGCGCCCGGGATATGGCCGGCCGCATAGACATAGTCGCGCTTGGCCAGACCGTGGAAGGAACGCAGATCGCGACCGTCGATCAGGGTCGCCGATTTGCTGGCCACCGCGGCGGCGGCGGCCTCGCTGTCGGCGCCGTACTGCGCGCTGCGGTCGGCCAGGGCGCGCCAACTGCCCGTCTTGGCGGCAACTGCCTCACTGCTGTGCGGGCGACCCTCCAGCAGCCAGTTGGCCATGCCGCCGTCAAGCACCGCGATGCGGTCTTCCCCATAGACCTTGAGCTGCCAGTAGGCACGCAGCGCGTCATCCAGATCGGCGACCTCCACCCCTACCGGTACCAGCACGATGGGCTTGTCGGCATCCATGCCGGCGGCCTGCATCACTTTCTCGAAGGCGGCCTGCTCGGGCAGCATGTACTTGACCGTCAGATCGCCGATCTTGCGATCGGTGCGCAGCGGCTTGGTGTCCATCAGGCGCGCGCCGGGGATATGCCCGCCCACTTCCACCAGCGTCTTCTTGCCGCTCTTGGCATCGGTCTCGAACTCGGGGGTACCGGTAAAGCTCTTCACGTTGGCGCGCACCTCGAACACCTGGACCTCGCCCAGATGGGCGGCCAGCCAGCCGGCGTCGACCACCGGGCCGGGCAGGCTGGTGGCGGCCCAGAGCGAGCTCGAGGCCAGCAGGGCGGCGCCAAGCAGGCAGCGCTGGGTGATGCTGTGCAGAACTTTCATAGTGAGTGTCTCCGTCTTGTCAATGGGTCAGGGTCAGGTCTTGCAGGCGCCGCGCCAGCGAGATCTCGCGTTCACTCAGCAGTTCAAGCCGGCGGTCCTGCAGCAGCGCCTCCAGGCTGCGGCCGCGCGCCGCGCGTGCCAGGGCCGCGTCGCGCTGCTGCTGCAGCAGGGCGAGGTCTTGGGCATGCAGGCGCACCATGGCTTGCAGCCAGCGTGCCAGCGGCGCCAGACGACCGCGCTGCACCAGGGTGTAACGCGGCAACAGTTCGCTCAGCGCGGGGGCCGCCAACCACTGTTCGCCCGTCACCCAGGCATTGGTGGTGAACCAGCGCAGCGGCCGGCCCAAGGCGTCGACCGAGAGTGCCGCGAGGTGATGAAAAGTGCCTGGCTGCGCGCCACGCTGGAACAAATGGAAATGCCCATGCTCGCCGATGCCACGCGCATGCTCGTGGGCATGGAAGTAGAACTGGCTGCCATGCCGGGCATCCCGGGCATCGGCCGCGGGGTAATGCCGCCAATGCTCGAAACGCGCAGCGCCGCACAGCGCCAGCTGGGCCATGCTGCGGCCGCGCTGGGCCTGATACAGGGGAATCTGCACGGCATTCAGTGCGGCTTCGGCAAGCATGGCCTGATCCTGCTTGGGTGTCACGCGGCAAGCTACTTCTTGGCCGGGCCGCAGGGATTGGCGGGCCCGCAGGGGTTGCTACCACTGCTCTTGTTCTTGCGCTTCTTCTTGGCCGGACCGCAGGGGTTCTCGGGGCCGCAGGGATTGGTGGCCGGCTTGGCGGCGCTGGCGCTGGATGCGGCGGGCTTGGGCGGCTCGGCGGCCTGGGCCGGCTGCAGCATCGCCAGGGCCATCGCGAGCGCCGGCAATGCCTGTGCAGCGGCCTGGCAGGCGCGGCGGGAGTTGCTGGTCTTGCCTTCTTTTCGCTTCATGTTCATCGTTTCTCCAGTTTTGTTCGATTCAATCAGGATGGGCGCCCTGCACCGCCTCGGCGGCGCTGACCGGGCCGCGGCCGCGGCGTTCCATGCGTCCGCCCAGCCAGTAAACGCCCACCAGAGCCAGCGCCATCGCCCCTACCGCCCAGAGGTCCGGAATGCCAAAGGCCTCCTGCAGCGTGTCGCCGCTATCGAGCTCGCCGGCCAGGGTCCAGGCCTCCAGGCCACTGCTCCAGCCCCAGGCGAACAGGCCCGTGCCCAGCAGCAGGCCCAGCAGGAACACGAGCGCATCGAGGCGACCCGACATCAGGCCCACCACCGAGGTGCCGGGGCAGTAGCCGCCCACGGCAAAGCCGGCACCCACCAGCGCACCACCGATCGCGGCCGCCCCCAGATAGGCGCTGGGCACGAACAGGGCATCGGCCGGCAGCCAGCCCAGCGCACGCAGCAGCGCCAGGCCGCCGGCGGCCACCACGATGGCGGTGAACATGACCTTGAGCACCGACCAGTCGGTGAAGCGGAACTGCGCGGTCAGCTTGCAAGGGCTGCCGAAGCCGGCACGCTCCAGCACGAAGCCGAACAGCAGGCCGCAGACCAGGCCCGACCACATGCCGGCGTCGTTGAGTGGCAATGTCATCATTGTGTTCAGACTCCGCGCAGCAGACGGCTGGCCACGATGCCTACCGCAAAAAACAACGCCAGGAACACAAAGGCGGCCACGCCGAGGGTCGCCGCGCCCGACAAGCCCAGGCCACTGGTGCAGCCCGCCGCCACGCGCGCGCCAAAGCCGGCCAGCACGCCGCCACCCAGGGCGCTGAGCAGGCGCCGGCCGCGGCCGACGCTGTGCTCGCCATCCAGCTGCACGCGCAGGCGGCCGGCCTGCCAGGCCGCCGCCAGGGCGCCGATGGCAACGCCCAGCACCTGCCAACTGATCCAGGATGCCAGCGGCTTGCCCTGCTTCACGAGCGGGCCGAGATAGCCATTCGCCTCGGTGGCCGCCGGCGCCACGCCATGGGCCAGGGCGGCGGTCAGGCGCGTGCTGGCGCCGGTGGCGCCCAGGCCGTGACCGGTCCATACAAAGGTCAGCAGCAACACCAGACCCAAGGCGATGCCGGCCAGCCAGCTGGGCCAGAAGGGGCGCGGTTGTAGCGAGCAGGATGCAGAAGACATGGCAGGGTTCGGTTTCATCGGGGGAAGGAGCGGGAGAACTGGGGCACGGCCTGATCCAGCGCCGCGGCCGGCTGCGTGGACTGGCGCTCGGCCCGGCGGTCGAGCCAATGGTCGGTGAGTGCTGCCGCGGCCCACATGCAGGACAGCGTGATCCAGGAGGTGATGGTGAACACCGCCGCGCCCGACAGGCCCGCGCCCACGGCACAACCACCGGCCAGCATGCCGCCAAAGCCCATCAGCACCGCACCGATCAGGTAGCGGCGCATGCTGGCGCCGCCGGCAAAGCCCTCCAGCTTCAGTTCACGGAACAGCGCAGCGGCCACGAAGGAGCCCAGAAACACGCCGGGCACCAGGCCCAGATCGAAGGTGGGCGGCTTGTCGGGCGCGAACAGCACCCGGGTGAGCACCTCGGCCGAGGGGCCCGTGAAGCTCAGCGCCTGCACCGGTGCGGCCTCGGCATCCAAGCCCAGCAGGGCCACAAACGACGTGTACCACCAGGCCGCACTGATCGCCAGGCCCACCATGATGGCGCCGGCCCAACCCCAGACCGGCACGCGTTGATGCCAGGCCCAGCGGATGGCTGCCAGCAGCCAGACGGCGGCAAACAGCAGCGCGCCGCCGCGGCCGATGCCGGTGATGGCAATAAGGTCGCGCGCCGCGCCGCCCTCCACCGTCCACCAGGCCGACAGCTGCTCGCGCAGGGGCGCCAGCACGCCGGTCCAGGCGGCTTGCGCGGTGACCGCGAACACCAGACCCGACAGCACCGAACGCAGATTGCCCTGCGCCGCCAGCACCAGCAGGCGGCTGGAACAGCCGCGCGCCAGGATCATGCCGATGCCGAACAGCGCACCACCGATGGCCGCGCCCGAGAGGCTGCCACGCGCGGCCAACTGGCGCGCCGAGCTGACGTCGGCATGGCCCAGTGCGATCAAGGCCTGGGTAGCCAGCAGCGCGGTCGCAAAGGCGAACAGCCAGACCGTCAGCTTGCCGCCCGGCGCACCGCGCGAAAACTCGATGGTGGCCGAGCGCAGGCAGAAGCGCGAGCGCTGGGCGAAGAAACCGAAGGCAAAGCCGATCGCCAGCCCGCCCCAGGCCAGGGCCTTGGCCTGGCCAAGAGACTCGATGATCGCTTCCAGTTGCATGTTGGCGGCGTTTTGCTTGGCTGTTTGACTTTGGCTCTATGCGCGTTTGCCCCACATCAATTTGGGGCAATTTGTCTTTAAATCCTAATATGCGCAGTTGCTGATGTACAGCCCAGATCAACCCTGAAGGAGTGAGCCATGTCAATTCAACGTCGATTCCTTGCCCGCGGCCTGCTGGCCCTGGGCATGGCAGTCGCCCTGCCCGCCGCACCCGCCTTGGCGGCCGATGCGCCCGTCAAGGTGGTCTACCACCTCAGCGAGGGCGTGGCCCAGGCGGCGCGGGCGATGGGCAATATCCGCAACCACCTGGCGGCGGACCCGACGGCCAAGATCGTGGTCGTGACCCACGGGGCCGGCATCGACTTCCTGCTCGATGGCGCCACCACGCCCCAGGGCCAGCCCTTCGCCGGTGCCATCGGCGACCTGGCCGGCCAGGGGGTGGAGTTCAGGGTCTGCAACAACACGCTGACCGCGCGCAAGATCTCCGCGGACAAGGTGGCGATGGAAGCCAAGATCGTGCCCTCGGGCGTGGCCGAGGTGGCCAAGCTGCAGGCGCGCGAGGGCTACGTCTACCTGCACCCCTGATGCCACGCGACCCGGGCACAGACCCGGGTCGGCGCCAGCCTAAAACTCCCCGCTCGAGCCCTTTTCCATCATCTGCCAGATGGCCTCACGCACCTTCAGCGCATCGGCCTTGAGATCGGGCGGCAACTTGCGGCCCATTTTGATCATCATGTCCATATTGAGCGTGTACATCCACAGGCCATCGGCCTGCTCGACGACGCTGATGCGGCAAGGCAGGTAGGCCGCCATATGCGGTGAAAAGTCCACCATCTTGCGCGCCGTCTGCGGATTGCAGTAGTTGTAGACCTTGAGCAGCTTCTGCGGCTTGCCCGAACGCGCCTCCAGTTCCTTGGACAGCGGCAGTTCGCCGACCGGGCGTATGTTGGACTCGGTGGAGACGCTGGCCAGGGCCTGCTCGATCTGCTCCAGCGTGACGCCCGGCTTGACCTTGCGTTCCCAGGTGGTGGCCACGGCGATGTCGCCACCGCTGGCGACCCAGCGATCCCACATCTTGCCGGCCTCGGCGCCGGCGCCGTCCTCCAGCTTGCCCAAGGTGGCGACGGTGCCGCAGCCGCTCAGGCTGGCCGCCAGCGCAGCCAATGCCGCGCCGCGCAGCATCCAGGTTATCAATTGCTTCATGACTATGTCCTAATATTTAGAGGATTAAAAAAGACGACTCAGAAGCGCAGGCTGAACATCAGCTGGGCGTTGAACTGGCTGTGGCTGATGCTCACGCCCGAATCGGCCTGCACCACGCTGGCGGGTGCCTTGCTCACCGCCATATGGATGTCGGATTGCGCGCTGGCGGCAAGGCTGAGGCCGGCGCTGTAGTGATGCCGCACCGTGGCCGGGAACAGCGGCAGCACCGTGGCATCGGGAACGGGGTTGGAGGCGGTGTTGTAACCCGCGCGCAGCGTCAATGCGGGCGTGGCTTTCCAGGCCATGCCCAGCGCCGTCACGGTCTGGTTACGCCATTGCTGGGGCAGCGCGAAGCTGACCGTGCCGCCCATGCTGCCGCTCTCGTAGTGCATGCGCAGGGCCTGCATCACCGGCGCCCATTGCACGCGCTTGACATCGGCCGCCAGCGCCAGCGTGGGCGTGATTTGCCAGGCGGCGCCCAGCGCAGCTTGCGCCGGCATCTGGAGACCCTGCACCACCATGCGGCCGGTGTCGACAAAGCCGCCCGTGGCACTCAGCGACGCTGCGCCCTGCCCGGTCTTCATATCGCGCAAGGCCGTCTTGCTGTGCCAGCTGGCACCCACCGTCAGGGCCGGCGTGAGCTTGTAGACCAGCCCCAGCTTGCCGGCCCAGCCCAGGGCCACGGCCTCACCCGAGAACTTGCTCTGGTCGCTGAAGTCGACGCGCGCCCAGGGCGCACCACCCAGGGCCGGCAGCGCCGCAGCCAGATTGCCGCTGGCGCCGGTGACCATCTGCCCGAGTTGCGCGCCAGTGGCCGCCATGCGGATGTCGAGCGTGGACCAGACCAGGTCCAGCGAGCCGCCTACGGAAAGCTTCTCGCTGAGTTTCCAGGCCAGCGGTGCAATCATCCGCCCGACCCCCAGCTCCGAGCGCACATCGCGACCCGCGCCCATGGCCAGAAAGCTGTCGGCGCCGTACTCGGTGCCCATGCCACCCTGGGCGAACATGGCCAGGCCGTAGACCAGATCGCCACTGCGGCGCGCATAGCCAAAGGCCGGCATCTCGTAGGCGGTGCCGCCGGATTTGGCCGTCAGCGGGCCGGCGCTGGAACTGACGCGAGGCCCGAGGTGGCCGATGGCCAGGTCCAGGCGCGCCTGCTCGCCCATCAGGCCCAACGTGGCGGGGTTGGTGGCCGCGGCGGCCACGCCATGGTCCAGCGCCGTGGCGGCGCCCCCCATGCCGGCGGAAATAGGGCCGTAGCCTTCCAGCAGCATGCCGTTGGTGGCGTGCGCGAGCATCGGCAGGGCGAGCAAGGCCCCCGCGACGCCTTGATAGCGTTTCGTCGTCATGTCGTCTCCTGGTGGTGCGGCAGGCTCTCTGCCCCATGCAGGGCCTGCCTTTATGTCCCGCTGGACTCAGCGGGCCTGAGCCGGGCTCAAGAAGGGGGCTTGCTCGCGCGCCGTCGCGGCTGCGGACTTTCGCAGCTACCACTGCGTGCGCAGAACAGCTCGTAGAGGGTGGCAATGGTGGCCAGCGCCGCCGGGCTGCTGACGCTGTAATAGGCAAAGCGTCCGTCGCGGCGGCAGCTCACCATGGCTTGATCGCGCAGCACCGTCAGCTGCTGCGACAGCGTCGGCTGGTGGATCTGCGTGCGCTGCTCCAACTCGCCCACCGACAGCTCGCCCTGGCTCAGGGTGCAGAGGATGAGCAGCCGGTCCTCGTTGCCCAGGGCCTTCAGCAGCGCGGTGGCCTCGCGCGCATGCTCACGCATCTGCGAGACGTCGTCGGGGGCGGATGGGACCTTGCTGCGCATGATGATCCTGAAAGATTGATATCAAACTTTCGATACTGTTGGATCATGGTAGGGCGCAGGCCCCGTGCCGACAAGGGCCGCGGTCCGGGGACTTTCCCTTGATGTGGCGCAAACAAGCCGTTTGCGCCATGCACTCACTCAGAGTACTAGGCCCGGATTGCCCTGCATGCCCAGCAACCTGGGCGTGTTGAGCTTGCGCGTGCTGACGCGGCCCTGGCTCTTCAGCCACAGCTCGACCACGTCCCACACCATGCGCGTGCCCGGCATGCTGGCGGCCTCTTCGGCCACCGGGGCCCAGCCGGCCACCTTGTAGAGCTTGTCGGCATCGATGGGCTTGCCGTGCAGGCGCATGTCCTGGATGCGCCTGCCCATCGCCGCCCCGGGCTCGCAGCTGTAGCTCAGGCCGCCCACGCGCACCATGTCGCCGCCCTGCTGGTAATAGGGGTCGGGGTTGAAGAGGTTGTCGCACACGTCTTCCAGCACCGTCTTGATCATGGTGCCGCTCATCGGCGTGACGGTGGCGTAGGAATAGGTGGTGGCGAGCTGGTCCATCATCAGCTCGCGCGTGATCACGTCGCCCGGCAGCAGCGTCGTGCCCCAGCGGAAGCCGGGCGAGAAGGCGATGTCGGCGCCCTGCACCTCGATCAAGGCATCGACGATCAGCTGGTCCCAGCTGCCGTTGAAATTGCCGCGGCGGTACAGCAGGCCGTCGCTCACCGCCAGCTGCTCGTTCAGCTTGGCCTCGTAGGGCTTGCGGATCTTCTCGATCAGCGCCGCCATGTCCGGATCGGCCTTGAGCATATTTGAGAAGATCGGCAGCAGCTTGTAGCGGAAGTCGGCCACGCGGCCGTCCTTCACCTCGAAGTCCAGCACGCCGAGGAACTTGCCATTGCTGCCGGCATTCGTCACCAGGGTGGTGCCGCCGGCATTCTTGACCTGCACCGGCACCGGCACGCCGTCGTGCGTGTGACCGCCCAGGATGGCATCGATGCCGCGCACCCGCGAGGCCATCTTCAGGTCCACGTCCATGCCGTTGTGCGAGAGCACCACCACCACCTTGGCGCCCTTGGCACGCACCTCGTCGACCATGGCCTGCATGTTCTCGTCCTGGATGCCGAAGGCCCAGTCGGCCACCATATAGCGCGGGTTGGCGATCGGCGTGTAGGGGAAGGCCTGGCCGATGATGGCGCACTTGACGCCGTTCATCTCGCGCATCACATAGGGCGCGAACACCGGATCGCCGAAGTCATTGGTCTTGACGTTCTGCGCCACGAAATCGAGCCTGCCCTTGAAGTCCTTCTCGAGGATCTCCTTCACCCGCTCCATGCCATAGGTGAACTCCCAGTGGCCGGTCATCACGTCGACGCCCAGCAGCTTGCAGGCGTCGACCATGTCCTGGGCATTGGTCCACAGCGAGGTGGCCGAGCCCTGCCAGGTGTCGCCGCCGTCCAGCAGCAGGGCGCCGGGGCGGCTGGCCTTCATGCGCTTGACCAGGGTGCTGAGGTGAGCGAAGCCACCCACCTTGCCGTAGCGGCGCGCGGCGCGCTCGAAGTCCAGGTAGGTGAAGGCATGGGCCAGCGCCGTGCCGGGCCGCACGCCGGCCGCCTTCAACATGCCCTCGCCCACCACATGGGGGCTTTGGCCACGCATGCCGGCGATACCCAGGTTCACGTTCGGTTCGCGGAAGTAGATCGGCTTGAGCTGCGCATGGCAGTCCGTCATGTGCAGAAATGACACCTGGCCGAAGCGCGGCAGCTCATAGAGCCCCTGCTCTGCCGTCGCCGCATCGGCATCGGCATAACGGCCCAGACCCATGCCCGCCACCGAGGCCGCCGACATCACTTGGAGGAATTCACGTTTGCTGAGGCTCATGGTAAGTATTCGTATTCACTGATGTTTTGATTCAAAGAAAGCCCGTCGGGGCCGGGGCTCGGACGGGCTCGCTTGTGCGGGTGGGCTGCGGCCTACTGGTTCACCGGCGAGCGCGGGTCGAGAATCAGCGCCATCACATGGCGCAGCTGCTCCTCATTGAGCAAGCCGGCATGGCCGAAACGCGGCATGTTGGAGCAGGCGTTGTAGGCCTTGGAGTTCCACAGCTTGCCCCAGGTGTATTGCACGATGGCGGCGCTGGCCGGATCGGCCGGGTCCTTCACGCCGCGGATCTTGCCGTAGTTGTAGAGGCTCGGGCCGATGGTGCCGAAGGAGACTTCCTGCTTGCTGATCTGGTGGCAGTTGTAGCAGTTGGCGCCGTTGGCCGAGGGGGCCGCGGACTTGTCGGTCCAGGTCATGCCGCGGCCGTTCTGCGCCAGCTTCTCACCCTCGCGCCAATCGCCCAGGTACTGCCCGCCCGTCGGCCACTTGATCGAGGCCAGCGCCTCGGCCTCGACGCGCTTGGCCACCCCTTCGGGCGGCGCGGTTTCGGCCGAGCAGGCCTGCTGGCCGAGGTCCTGTTCCAGTCGCTTGGTGGTGGCAATGCCCTCGTCGCGGAACGAGGCCTTCAGCATCGCCAGGGTCTGGGCATCCAGCTCGGCCGCCGTGGGCCGGCCGGGCAGGCTGGCGCAACCCGCAGCACCCAGCGCCAAGGTGGCAACAGCACCCCAAACAAAGCGTTTGTTCATTTGCATCTCCTTCAGCGCTTGATGGCCGGTGCGATGGACTCGGCACCCTTGGCATTTACACCCATGTACACGGCCAGGGCGATGGTGACGTCGGAGCCATAGCCCGGATAGGGGAAGCGCTGCTGGCGGAAGCAATCGTTCAGCCGCCGTTGCATGCCCCACAACTCACCGCTGGAGACGCGATAGGCCGGCCAGGCTGCAAAGCCCACGCCATCGCCCGGGTTCTTGGTGAGCTTGGGCAGGTCCTGCAGGCGGATGCGCTTGCCTTCCTCACCGTGGCAGGAGGCGCAGGAGAAATCCATCGGCCCGCCGCGGAAAAAGAAGGCGCGCTTGCCGAGTTCGTACATGCGCTGTTCGGCCGCATGGGCCTGCGGCAGTTGCATGCGCTGGCCGCGCGATTCGGCGGAGATCCACGCGACCAGGGCCTCCATATTCGCCTGCTCGCCCTTGCCGAAGGGCGTCTTGGCAATCGCCTGACTGTCGAAGCCTTGCAGCGTACTCATGCAACTGAGCAGGCGCGACTCCAGATCCTGCACGCGCTGGGTGTCGGCGAACCAGCGCGGCAGGCGCACAAAGGCGCCCTTCACGACGCCGGCACCCTGGCCCAGATCGCAACGCTCCAGCGTCGCGTTCTTGGGGCCGCGCTTGGTCTTCCACAGCTCCTCGCCCTTGGCTTCGAAAAGCTCCGCCGGGTTGCCATCGGCCAGCAGGGCGCGGTATTCGGCGATCGCGTCCGACGCCGTCTTTTGCGCCGATGCCAGACCGGCCAGCAGCCCGAGGGCTGCACCGGCAAGCAGTTTCCAATGCTTCATGGTCTTGTCTCCATAGCGATGCTTTATTGTTCGGGCCAGGGCTGGCGCAAGCAACTGTAGGGCGACCCCGCGCCGGAGCCGCTAGGTATCAACACGGAGTCAGGACACCGTCGCTTCGTCGCTGCGCTTCTCGCCCTTGTTGTCGGTCCAGGACACCTGCACCTTGTCGCCGGCCTTGGCGCCCTTGATGACGAATTGCAGGAAGGGATTCTTCGAGACCGAGGGGCCCCATTCGGCCGTCAGCACCACCTTGCCGTTCAAGGCGGCACTCACCTCGTTGATGTACCAGGCCGGGATGGCCTTGCCGGCCGCGTCCTTGCGCTGGCCGCTTTCCATTTCATGAGCCATCAACACGCGCACGGTGGTCTTGTCGCCAGCGGCTTGCGCACGGATTCGCATCGGATCTGCCATGTCTTGCTCCTGTATAGCTGAGTTCTGAAAAAAGGGTGGACCGGTATCAACCGCCGCAACCACCCAGCGTGACCTTGACTTCCTTCAGTGCATACAGCACCTTGTTGTCATTGGTCACCGCCACCGCGTAGACATTGGACGACTGGCCCATCTTCACGCGCGTCGAGAAGCTGGTTTCGACGTCCGGGCTGACGTTGAACAGCGCGGCCAGCACCGAGGGGTTCTTTTCCACCAGCAGCATGATCTGCTTGACACCGGCCGCGGTGGTAGCCGCGCCCAGCGGCACGACGGCGCCGTTCTCGGCGATGTCGGGCGCGGTGATGCTCACGTCCTTGCTTTCCGTGGGCGCGCCGTAGCCCAGCGCCTTGACCAGATCGGCCAGGCTCTTGGCCTCGAAGGCCCCCTTGCCGGCCGCCTCGCCTGCGGCGTGGGCGAATTCGCCGAACATGCCGGTGGCAAGCATCAGCGACGCTACCTTGGCGCTCGTGGCCATGAGCTCTCTGCGATTCATTTCGATCATCTTCGGTCTCCTTGATCGTTGCATGCTAATAAGGGGATGTGCCGGCCGACTCCGTGTCATCACCCAGGGGAACTTGAAAAATCAGCGCGGGGCCCCGCTCTTGAGCCATTGCGCGATGCTTGCGGCATCGGCCTCGCCGAGCGTCTGCGCCGGCATCGGGATCTGGCCCCACACACCCACACCACCGGAACGAATCTTGCCCGAAAGATAGGCGATTGCGTCGCCGCGCTCGCCATGCTTCTTGGCAATCTCCTGGAACGAAGGGCCCACCAGCTTGCCGGCCACCGCATGGCAGGCGGTGCAGCTGTTCTTGTTCAGCAGGGCCATCGGCGCGGCCGCTGCCTTGGGCGCGGCCACGGGCTCGACCGCGCGCTGCACCGGCGTGCCCGCAGGCTTGCTGGTGTCGGCCCCATGCTGCGGCCCAACGCTGCGGTTCTGTTCGGCCAGATTGCCATGGGCATTGCGCGCATGTTCGGGCAGGAAGGAGCTGATCTTGGCCCCCACCTCGCAATCCTTCATGCAGGCCACGTTGCGGGTGTCGGGCGCCTTGGCGGTGCTGAGGCCCTTGCCGGGCCACAGCGCATGGTCCAGCGTCATGCCGTTGCGGTTGGGCATGCGCTGCTGCACCTCGGCGATATTCTTGTCCGAGAGCTCGAAGTTCTCGGGCACGATGCCGCCCAGGTTGAGCAGGAAGGCGGTCACGCTGTAGACCTCGTCCGTGGTCAGCGATTTCGGTGCCGTCCAGGGCATGGCGCGGTTGATGTAGTCCCACAGCGTCGAGACCGTGGCCACCTTCATCAAGGTGGTGCGGCCGGGAAAGCCGCGGTCGTTCAGCCGCGCCACATGGCCGGTCTTGATGTCCTCCGGCGTGGTGCCGCCTACCAGCGGCGAAAACACCTCGCCGCTTTCGCCGAAGATGCCATGGCATTGGGCGCATTTGCCCTCCCAGACATCCTGGCCCTTGGCCACCGTGCCGCTGCCCTTGGGCAGGCCCTTGAAGTCGGGCCGCACGTCGATGTCCCAGGCAGCGATTTCCTTGGCCGTGGCAGCGCGGCCGACGTTGGGCAGGTCCTTGGCCGGCTGGGCATGCGCGGCCGTGGCCAGCAGCATCGCGCCGAGCAGGCCGATCACGGCGAACTTAGGAGAGCTGGACATTCTTCACCTCCCCATCTTCCTGGACCAACCAGGTCTGCACGGCGTTGTTGTGATAGATTGAGCGGGTGCTGCGCACCTCACGCAACTGCTTGTAGCTGGGCTGCACATAGCCGGTCTCATCCATCGCGCGACTCTGGATCAGGGCCGGCTTGCCGTCCCAGACCCAGTCGATATTGAAGCGGGTCAGGCACTTGGGCAGCACCGCGCCCTCCAGGCGGGCGCTGCGCCAGTTGCGGCCACCGTCCACCGACACGTCCACGCGCTTGATGCGGCCACGTCCCGACCAGGCCAGGCCGCTGATGTTGTAGAAGCCCTTGTCCAGCAGCACCTGGCCGCCCGAGGGTGTGGTCACCACGCTCTTGCATTCCTGGATGCTGCTGTACTGGCGATGCTGGCCGTTGGGCATCAGGTCGATGTAGTGGATCGCCTCGTCCTTGCTTGCGTAGGGCTTGTCGCCCACCTCGATGCGGCGCAGGTACTTGACCCAGCTGACGCCCTGCACGCCCGGCACCACCAGGCGCAGCGGATAGCCCTGCTCGGGACGCAGCATCTCGCCGTTCTGGCCATAGGCCACCAGCACCTCGCCGCTCTCCACCATCTCCATCGGGATGGTGCGCGTCATCGAGGAGCCGTCGGCGCCCTCGGCCAGCACGAAACGGGCCTTTTTGTAGTCCACCCCCGCCAGGTCCAGCAGGATGCGCAGCGGCACGCCGGTGAATTCGCTGCAGCTCAGCATGCCGTGCGAATACTGCACCGTGGGCACGGCCACATTGCCCCATTCCATGCCGGTGTTGGCGCCGCATTCAATGAAGTGGAAGCGCGACACCGAGGGCAGGCGCATCAGCTCGTCCATGGTGAAGACCATGGCCTTCTTCAGCATGTCGGCATCGGAGCCGTTGAGCATCAGGCGGTGCCTGGACGGGTCGATGTCCCACCAACCCTGATGATGGCGCTCGAAATGCAGACCGCTGGGCGTGACGATGCCGAACAGCGACTGCAGGGGCGCGAACGATACCGAGGCCTGCGCCGTCTGGGTCAGGCCCGGACTCTGGCGGCGCTGCACATTGGCCTCGTACTTGGACGGCTTGCCATAGCCCTCGGTCGCCACCGCCTGACCCAGGCCCTTGCTGTGCTCGGGCAGGGTGAGGATGTTGGGGTCGCCCTCGCCGGCCTGCACCGGATTTGAGGTGGCCAGCGCCACCGGGGCAGCTGCTGCACCTGCCGCGGCCCCGGCGGCCGCAAAGGCCTTGCGCATGAAGTCGCGCCGCCCATTCTTGGCCTCGGCAAAGACCTGGCGTATGCCCGCCGGATCCAGGAAGTTCTCGGGCGCCTTGATCAGCCGGCCCGATGGCTTGTCGTCAGAATTCACAGCCACTCCTTCGGTTCATGCGGGCCGGCTTGTGCCTCGGCGGCGACCCCGTCGGCCGACCGCTCCACCACACCCAAGCCCTGCAAAATCTCACACAGCGCTTCCACCCGTTGCTGCGCCACCCGGTAATACACCTTGGCCCCGTCACGGCGCCTGGTCACCACACCTGCCTGGAACAGCGCGCGCAGGTGGTGCGACAGATTCGGTTGGCTACCCCCGACGACCATCAGCAGCTCGCCCACATTGCGCTCGCTCCGACAAAGCTCACACACAATGCGGACCCGACAGGGGGCGGCCAGCACGGCAAACAACTCCGAGGCGGTGTCGAACACCCGGTTCTTCAGCTCGTCGTTGATGCCAGTATTCATGCGTACATCACTATGCCCGAATATTACTGGCAAAGGAACTACGGATATTAGGTATTTCCACCGACGCAGCGCGTCGCCCCGGCGGCGCGGTGGGATGGCAGGCTGCGCGGGTAACATCCGCCCTGCCCCCGGCCCTACTTTCCCTCCGCTCAGCCATGAAACTTGCCACTTGGAACGTCAACTCACTGGCCGTGCGCCTGCCGCAGCTGCTCGACTGGCTGGCGGCGAATCCGGTCGATGCCCTGGTGCTGCAGGAGACCAAGCTCACCGACGACAAATTCCCCACCCTGGAGATCGGCGCGGCCGGCTACCAGGTGCAGTGGTTCGGCCAGAAGACCTACAACGGCGTGGCACTGCTCAGCAAGACCCCGGCCAGCGCGGTGGTGAAGAACATCCCCGGCTTCGCCGACGAGCAGGCGCGCGTGATCGCCGGCACCGTGGCCGGCGTGCGCGTGGTGGGCGGCTATTTCCCCAATGGCCAGGCGCCCGACAGCGACAAGTTCCAGTACAAGATGGGCTGGCTGCAGGCCCTGCAGGACTGGCTGCGCCAGGAGCTGCAGACGCATGACAAGCTGGTGCTGATGGGCGACTTCAACATCGCCCCCGAGGATCGCGATGTCTACGACCCGGTGGCCTGGGCCGGCCAGATCCATTGCACGCCCGAGGAGCGCGCCCATTTTCAGGCCTTGCTGGGCCTGGGCCTGAGCGACGCCTTCCGGCTCTTCGAGCAGCCGGCCAAGAGCTGGAGCTGGTGGGACTACCGCAACCTCGCCTTCCGCAAGAACCAGGGGCTGCGCATCGACCACATCCTGGTCAGCGCGGCACTCAAGGGCGCGGTGAAGTCTTGCGTGATCGACAAGTTGCCGCGCAAGAACGAGCGGCCCAGCGACCACGCACCGGTGGTGGTGGAGATCGAGCCGGGCTGAAAGACGCCGCCTCAGCCGCTGCGCTCGCGCAGCGCATCCCTGAGTTCGGCCCAGCTGTACTGGGCCTGCGCCGCCAGCAGGCCCAGGCGGCCGAACACCGGCGTCAGGCCGTAGCGGGCCAGTACGGCCGGCAGGGCCACGCGGCCACTGATGGCATCGGCCAGCAGCTCGCCCGCCACCGTGGTGGGCGCCACGCCATGGCCGCCAAAGGACTGGGCATACCAGAGGCCTGGCGCCAACTGGCCCAGTTGCGGCATCTGGTGGCGTGCATAGCTCATCAACCCGCCCCAGGCAAAATCGATGCGGGTGCCGCGCAGCTGCGGATAGACCTTGAGCATGTCGGCCGTCAGCAGCGCCGCGATGCGCCGGGGCTCAAGCTCCAGGATCGAGATGCGGCCACCCCAGAGCAGGCGCCGGCCGGCCAGGCGGCGGTAATAGTCGAAGGCAAAGCGCGTGTCGTAGACGGCCGCGGGCGTGCACACCGGGCATTGGCTATCGTCCAGCGGCTCGGTCACCATCACATAGGTGGCAATCGGCAGGCGGCTGCGCTGCAGCGTCCGCAGCGGGTCCGGCAGTCCGCGCAGATAGCCGCCGCCAGCCACCAGCACCTGGGCAGCACGCAGGCTGCCACCCGAGGCCGCGTGCAGGCGGAAGCCGCCGCCGGCCAGCGGCTCCAGGCGCTGCAGTGGACTGTGTTCGAACAGGCGTGCGCCATCGGCCTGCAACAGCCGCGCCAGCCCCCGGGCGTATTTGAGCGGATGGAAATGAAAGGCGTCGCGCTCCAGCAGGCCGGCGCTGTAGCGCTCGGTGTGCAGCCAGTCGCGCAGCTCGGTGCCCCCCAACTCGTCCCAGACGACCCCAAGCTCGCGCTTCAGGAAACCCGCCTGTACGCGCAGGGCCTTGGCGGCGCGCGCGCCATGGAACCAGTTGGCGAGCAAGGCGCCGCCCTCGCAGCGCTCGCAGTCGATGGCATGCGCCTCGATGCGGCTGCGAATCAAGGCCACCGCGTCGCGCGTCAGGCCGTAGAGCGCACGCGCCGGCTGCGGCCCGAGCTCGCGCCACAGCGCCGCCGCATCCCGGCTGTAGCCGCCGAACACGAAACCACCGTTGCGGCCGGAGGCGCCGTGGCCGATCTCGTGCGCCTCCAGCAACGCCAGGCTGCGCATGCCGCGTTCCTGCAGGCCACGCGCCGCGGCCAGGCCGGCAAAGCCGCCACCGACGATGGCCACCTCCACCGCCAGCTCGGTCTCGGTGAGCGCCGGCAGTTGCAGCGACGCCGCCGTCGCCGTGTAGTAGCTGCCGTTGGCGCTGTTCACGCCATGCGAGCCTGCAGCGCCTCGAAGAAGCGCCCGACATGCAGCCCATCCATCAGCGCATGGTGCACCTCCACATGCACCGGCATCCATAGCCGGCTGCTGCTGGGCTCGGGCTCGTAGCGGCCCAGCGCGAACTTGGGGATGGCGTCCCCGCTGCCCAGCTGGCGCGGGTGCGAGAAGCTGCTGAAGCTCAGCCAGGGGATCACGGTGGTGTGGATCATGTCCTGGCGCGGCAGCTTGTTGCTGACGATGGCATCCGGGTCGGAGGCACGCGCCGCCGCCAGGCTGGCCCGGGCCTCGCACACGAAGCGGCCGAAATCGGCGTGATAGGCCAGATCGGCAAAGGCCAGGCTTTCATCGCTGCGTAGCACCGTGGTGCTGGCGTCGACCTGCGCGTACTCGATCACCTGGCCATCGACGATGCGCTGGCGGAAGCAGGCGAACTCGTTGGCCGTGGCCAGCAAGGCGTGGTGGTAGGCCAGGAAGGGTGTGGCCTCGGCCTGTGCCTTGGCGCGGGCCAGCAGGCCGCTCAGCTCCACGCGCGTGCAGAGGCTGAAGTAAGGCTGGTTGAGTTGGCGGAAGAACTCGAAGCTGTGGCGGCGTGGCCAGCTGTTTAGGTCGATGACACGGGGCATGGGGGCATGCTATCAGCCGCGCATCAGCTCCAGGCACTCGTCCAGCAGGGCATGCAGCTGCGCGACCTTGGCATCGCCCAGCCTGTCGTTGAGCGAGAGCTGGGCACGCTTCCAGCTGCCCTTCATGGCTTGGCGCTTGGCGCGGCCGGCCTCGGTCAGCTGCAGGCGGTGGCTGCGCGCGTCGTCGCCCTCGGCCAGTTCCACCAGCCCGGCCGCCACCAGGCCCTGCACATTGCGCGAGAGCGTGGAGACGTCCAGATCCATGCGCCGCGCCAGCTCGCTGGGCTGCACCGGGCCGAGCTGGTCGATGTGGGCGAGCAGCGAGTACTGCGTGGTCTTGAGCCCGGTCTCGGCGAAATGGGTTTCGCAATGCTGCGACACCAGCCGCGTCAGCTGGCGCAGCTTGAAATTGGTGCAGCCCTGCGGGCCTTGCTTCGGCGCGGGCTTTGCTGCTGTCGCGGGTTTGCTTGACATGCCGGCATTGTAGTGGCGATGATTGCAGCTGCAATAGTTGCAGATACAAACATTGGAATCAACGATGGACGCACGCACCAACCCAGCCGCCTCCGTGGCGGACGAACTGCTGGCCCAATGGCAGGCCGACGAGGCCACGGTTCGCGCCCGGCTGCGCCCGGAGCATGGGCTGGCGCGCCCCGAGCAGTTGGCGGGCCTGACCGGCCTGCAGCAGATGCAGGCCCTGCTGAACGGCGAATTCCCGCCGCCGCCGATTTCGCACACCCTGGACTTCTGCCTCATCGAGGTGGCGCATGGCCGCGCGGTGTTCCAGGGCCGGCCGCAGCGCAAGCACTACAACCCGCTGGGCACCGTGCATGGCGGCTGGTTCGCCACCCTGCTCGATTCGGCGCTGGGCTGCGCGGTGCACACCAGCCTGGAGCCGGGGCGCGCCTACACCACGCTGGAGTTCAAGGTGAACCTGGTGCGGGCGCTCTCAGACCGCGTGCCGCTGGTGCGCGCGATCGGCGAGGTCACCCATGGCGGGCGCCAGGTGGCCACAGCCGAGGCGCGCCTGGTGGGGCATGACGGCAAGCTCTATGCCCATGCCAGCACCACCTGCCTGGTGTTCGAAGCCAGGTAGAGCCCCCCCCTACCGGCTGCGCCGGCCCCCTCAAGGGGGCGCGCCCGCAGGCCCGGCAAAGCCGGATCCTCGGACGCTGCTGGGCTCGATTGCTCCTTGTCCTAGAGGGCGCCGAACATTCGCCTCGGGCACTTGGCGAGCATTCCATTCATTCAGCCTCGCAGCGCGTGCGTGGCCTGGGCCAGGCGCGTGATGCGGGCCCAGTCGCCGGCCTCGATGGCATCGGCCGGCGTCAGCCAGGAGCCGCCGCAGACCTTCACATTCGGCAGCGCCAGGAATTGCGGCGCACTTTCGGGCGTGATGCCGCCGGTGGGGCAGAAAGCCACATCCGGGAAGGGCCCCGCCAGCGCCTTCAGCAGGTTCACGCCGCCCACCGCGGTGGCCGGGAAGAGCTTGAGGAAGCCGTAGCCCGCGGCGTTCGCCTGCATCACCTCGCTGGCGGTGGACACGCCGGGCAGCAGGGGAAGGTCTTGCGCCTGGCAGGCCGCGCCGATGGCGTCGGTATAGCCGGGGCTGACGCCGAACTGGCAGCCGGCGTTCTTGGCCGCCACCACATCGGCCACCGTGCGCAGGGTGCCGGCACCGACGATGGCCTCGGGCACGGCACGCGCCATCGCCTCCATCGCCGCCAGCGCCACCGGCGTGCGCAGCGTCACCTCCAGCACGCGCACGCCGCCGGCCACCAGGGCCTGGGCCAGCGGCACGGCGTCCTGCAGGCGCTGGATCACGATCACCGGGATCACGGGGCCGTGGGCGGCCAGGCTGAGGGTTCCTTTTCCGTCGCTCATGTCGCTTCCTAAAGTCAGAGCCAGGTGATCGCGCCTTCTTCGGCGCTCTTGACGTTGCGGCGCAGGCCGGCAAACAGCTCGCGGCCGAGGCCGGCGCCATTCTCGGCCTGCTGTTCCGGTGCGATCGTGGCGAGCTCGCGCTGCGCCCACTCGGCCTCGGGCACCAGGGCCTGCAGCTCGCCGCTGACGGCGTCCATGCGCACCAGATCGCCATCGCGCAGCCTGGCCAAGGGACCGCCGGCCAGTGCCTCGGGGCTCACATGGATGGCGGCCGGCACCTTGCCCGAGGCGCCGCTCATGCGGCCGTCGGTCACCAGCGCGACCTTGAAGCCCTTGCCCTGCAGCACCGCCAGCGGCGGCGTGAGCTTGTGCAGCTCGGGCATGCCATTGGCCTGCGGGCCCTGGAAGCGCACCACCACCACCACGTCGCGGTCCAGCTCGCCGGCCTTGAAGGCCGCCTGCATGGATTCCTGGTCGGTGAAGATGCGCGCCGGCGCCTCGATCACATGGCGGTCTTCCGGCACCGCCGAGACCTTGATGACGGCGCGGCCCAGGTTGCCGGCCAGCAGCTTGAGGCCGCCGCTGGCGCTGAAGGGGGCGGCCGCCGTACGCACCACGCCCTCGTCGCTGGAGCCCTCGGGCAGCGCCTGCCACTGCGGCTTGCCATCGGCAGCCAGGCTGGGCACGCGGCCATAGGCCTGCAGGCTGGGGCCGCTGACGGTCAGCACGTCCTCGTGCATCAGGCCGGCCTGCAGCAGCTCGCGGATCACGAAGCCGGGGCCGCCGGCGGCCTGGAACTGGTTCACATCGGCGCTGCCGTTCGGATAGACGCGCGCCAGCAGCGGCACGGCGGCCGAGAGCTCGGAGAAATCGGTCCAGTCGATCAGGATGCCGGCCGAGCGCGCCACCGCCACCCAATGGATCAGGTGGTTGGTGGAGCCGCCGGTGGCGAGCAGCGCGACCATGGCGTTGACGATGCAGCGCTCGTCCACCAGGCGGCCGATCGGCGTGTAGTTGCCCTTGGCGGTGATGCTGAGGGCCTGGCGCACCGCGGCGCGGGTGAGCTGCTCACGCAAGTCGTCCTGCGGATGCACGAAGGCCGCGCCCGGCAGGTGCAGGCCCATGGCCTCCAGCAGCATCTGGTTGCTGTTGGCGGTGCCGTAGAAGGTGCAGGTGCCGGCGCCATGGTAGGCGGCGGACTCGCTCTTCAGCAGCTCCTCGCGCCCCACCAAGCCTAGCGCGTAACGCTCGCGCACCTTGGCCTTCTCGCTGTTGGAGATGCCGCTGCTCATCGGGCCGGCGGGCACGAACACGCAGGGCAGATGGCCGAAATGCAGCGCGCCGATCAAGAGCCCCGGCACGATCTTGTCGCAGATGCCCAAGAGCAGCGCGCCGTCGAAGACATCGTGACTCAGCGCGATGGCGGTGCTCATGGCGATGCTGTCGCGCGAGAACAGGCTCAGCTCCATGCCGGGCAGGCCTTGCGTGACGCCATCGCACATCGCCGGGGTGCCGCCCGCCACCTGCACGGTGGCGCCCTGGGCATGGGCCTCGGCGCGTATCAGCTCGGGGTAATGCTCGTAGGGCTGGTGGGCCGAGAGCATGTCGTTGTAGGCGGTGACGATGCCCAGATGCGGCGCCTTCTCGGCCACGATGCGCAGCTTGTCGTTGGCGGGCATGGCGGCAAAGGCATGCGCCACGTTGGCGCAGCCCATGCGTTCCACGCCGCGCTTGCGGCCGGCCAGCTGTGCCACCTGGGCCAGATAGCGCTCACGGGTGGCGGCGCTGCGCGCCTGGATACGCGCGGTGACCTCGCTGATCAAGCGAGCGGTCTTGGTTGTCATACGGTCAGCCCCTGCGCCGATGTAACTCGGCCGGATTGAAATTGGTAACCATATTACAAGATCCGGACCCCGTTGCGGTTACAGCCGGGGTACGAAAGCGCCTGCGCCGGACGCAAAAAAGGGCATCCCCGGAGTCACTGGGGATGCCCAAGAGGGCCTGTCTGGATGAGGCCCGGGCGGCCGAGGAAGCCGCCCTTCGGTCTTCTGTCTTCGTCTACCGGTATCCGGTGGTCGTCAAACCAGGCTCGACTGGCTTGTCAGCGCACCACGGCGATCTGCTCGCGCGCACCGCCCTTGTAGGTGAACAGGGTCAGCGCGCCATTCTTGATGTCGCCCTTGCCGTCGAAACCGATCGTGCCGGTCACGCCCTTGTAACCGTCGGTCTT
>Ga0208883_100069_pt1 | contig 112337 bp, 102 predicted proteins | sample LakWasMet43_HOW7_2_FD_183881 | JGI IMG/M metagenome (GOLD analysis project Ga0208883, IMG submission 183881) | Freshwater sediment methanotrophic microbial communities from Lake Washington under simulated oxygen tension - Sediment Metagenome... | ecosystem: Environmental > Aquatic > Freshwater...
GTTTGACGCTTTTTGTGGCTGTACTCAAGGTCTGCAAAGCTGGTTTGGGTCGGCGTATTCATGGGCAATCAGTCTGGCGAAGGTGAACCCAGCTATTATCTCACGGTAGGATTTAATCAGCGCTTCCCTAGGCGGCAACAGCAATTGGTACAGATTCGGCACCGAGCCGTTATGGAGATACGGTGCGGTTGCCCAGATGCCATCCAGCGGGCGGGCGCGATAGGCAAGCAGATTTTTCGGCTTATACGGAGGCAAGCCCTGCGCCTTGAGCCGGTAGCCGATCAGCTCGGCTTTTTCCGCGGGGCTGAACGGCGGATAGGCATCGGCGATGCCGTTGGATACGGCCATGCCGACCAGTGTCGACAATAACACCGGCGCTGGAAGCTCCGTTGCCCCGGTGAAAGGCGCCGGCAGTAACGGTGCCAGACTGCCGGTGTTCGCTTTGCGGGTGGCAAAGTTTAGCGACGTTGCCGGATCGGTACCAATCTCGTTGAGAGGGGTCATTTGCGTTTCGATAAAGCTGACGCCGAATAAGTTCTCGTCCGCCGGCGTCATCGGATAGAGCCCGTTCGCATCCGGCAATGAATGACAGGCCTCGCAGCTAGGCTCGCCGCCGCGCGATGTCGAATACAACACGCGCCCGCGGGCGGCCTTTTCGCTATCGATCGGGCCCAGCGCCAATACCGGCCATTTAGGCGATGTCAGGCTGCCTATCCGTTTCTCGAGTTCAAACAGCTCTCTCGGCCTTGCCGTGCTCTTACCCAACTCGGCAAGCGAACCGGTCAGATTGACGTGCCCGAACACACCCAGCACCTCCCCGACATTGCGGCCAAACGGATTATTAGCCGATCCGAACCATTGAACCCAGTCCAGCTTCGGCGAAGTCCACAGGAACGGATAGCTGACCGGCGCATCGGGTACGCGGACATTGTCCGGCTGCTGCAGATCGCGGCCAAAAACCTCGTTCATGATGATGCCGAACGCATCGACGCGGCCATAACCGTATGGATGCGTGGGCGTGCTGCGCGCGTCGTACTGCTCCAGCCAGGTCAGTTGATCGGATACTCGCGCCTGCAATGCGGCCTTGGCAGCGTCTGTGGGATCGGTCAATATAGCCTGGGCGAAGCGATCGAATTTCTCCGGCTGTTCCAGTGTCACACGCAACGCCTGGATCAGGCTCTTCAAAAACATAGTGAAATCGCCCAGCGTCGGCGCGCCATCGATGCGGATAGTCTGGCCCCGATAACGGATTTCGCCGGTATGACAGGCGGCGCAAGTCATGCCGACCCAATCCTCGCCATTGTCTGCCGGTTCCCTGGCGAATCCGATCGGCAATCCATCTGGATTGCTGGGCGTATAGGGCTCGTCATCGGCAAGATAACCGAACTGCTCGATGTATTTTGGGTTGATGAACAGCTCGTCTTTATCCGGCTGTTCCAGCGCCAGAAACCACTCATAGGGCAGAAGGTAAGATCCTTGCGGCGTGAAATAGAAACTGCGCCGTTCTTCGTCATTCCAGTTTTGATTCAGGTAAAAAGGAGCGCTATGGTTGTCCTTACCTGCATTATCCGCCTCAGCTACCGAAACTCCGGCTTGGCCCAAGCCGGACAGCAATGCGGCGAAAAGGCCGATTTTAAAATTATGAAATTGCATGTTTGATCCTCGATCATGTGAAATCAGTCAACAGCCATACGAAGCATGGCGGACAAACGAGTCCAGAATCTGAAGCAGAAATGCTTGGAGGATGGAAAATAAAAAATTCAGTTGTCCGTTACGCCCAGCGGCGGCCGATTATGGGCACCCGATGACACAGTGTCAATAAATGATGACTATAAGTATGAGCAATAGCTGACAGCGACGATGGGGACAGCCACTCCATCTCGGCCGCGGTCTTGGCATAGCTCAAAATATTTTTACAGTTCTGCATTTCAGCCTGATCTCAGATGCTCAGCAATCACTCCAGCGTTATTTCGAGAGTTGAAACTGGCTCATTCTGGCCGATAGCGGCTAATCGAAACCTTAAATAACCAGGACTTACGCAAGCCTGTTTGAAATTTAGAATGATCAATTCTGCTCTTTGCCCTTATCTCAAAAGCGATTTGGCAGTAAGATTAGCGCCCTGATACTACACCGGGTGTTGATACGAAGAAACATGAGGAAACGCAAGAAAAATACAAATCAAACCGATCTATTCGAGTTGGTGGCGCATCTGGAACAGTTGGAACAAATAAGCTCGGAACTCAAGATGGTCGAATCGCTGGGTCAGCAGGAATTGAGCACAATCGTTGAAAAACAGATTGACTGGGTGGAGTTGGAAGAAAATTAAACATAGATGCGAGGCTCAGCTAGATACTGAAGCAATGCACTTGCGGCAAGGTCATAATTAAGCAACAGTTGAAAAGAGGAAATATCGCTATCTCCCCTTCCTTAGTTATCCTAATTATTCAACAAGTTGTATCTCTTCTGAGTCTTGTGCGGACTCGCAAGTGAAAGGAGTGCGATTGCAGACGATGGTAGACGCTTGCGCGGTGGCCGGACCTGGACGGAATCTGGCGCTCGATACGGCGATTTGGAATGTCTGAGGTGTACCATTGCAATCTATTGGTGTCTGATCCAAATCGCCACTTCCAATAGTAACATTGGACCTAGTACGTTGAATGATTATCCCAGTTGTGCCAGCGAGGAAACTATTGGCACCCAAATCACAAGTGATCTCAACTGACATGACGGCGGCCCTCCCGACAAGGCGAGCTTCATCTACCACATCGATAGTCGTCACCGCAGTCGCTAGGGTGGGAACTGATAACACAACCATACCAAGGGCTAATGCAGGGACGAAACTAATACGTTTGTTCATTGCTTTTTTCCTCTTAAGTTAAGTTGACACAAGTGAAATAAATTGTCTCCTCCATGAGATAGAAAGGCATAAAACGAAGCGTTTTACACCAATATCCTGAAACTCAGGCAATCCAAGACATCGTCTCTTCTCGTTACTATTAACTAACTGCTAAAATAAGCGGCTTCTAGCGGAGCGCTAGTGCAAAGGGCGGCTTGACTTGATGCGATGTTTATTTATTGATATTGAGTCAAGCTGGATTTCTTATGTAGGCGGCCATTGTATATAGTTCTGGTCGGATTTCTATAAGTAGGAATACTGATAAGTTAGAGTTTGAGCGTGGTAGGATCGCGGTTCGTGCCTAACCGCATCATACCTGAATCTGTTTGAATCTTAATGAATCGATAGTTGGCGGAGAGAGAGGGATTCGAACCCTCGATACGTTGCCGTATACACACTTTCCAGGCGTGCGCCTTCGACCGCTCGGCCATCTCTCCTGCTATCTTTTACCCAAGAGTATGGGAAGCCGGCAAGGATAATCGAGATTGCGTTTTGTTGCAATGACTTTTTACCCGGCCAGTGCTTCCAGTTCGTCCCATCTTTGGTAAACCTGCTCCAGCTGCGCCGTTGTTTTTTCCAGTTCAGACAGCGCCTTGGCAATGGTTTCCTTGTCGTTTTTATAAAAATCGGCGCCGTTGATTTGCTGATTCAGCTCCGCCTGCCTTGCTTCCAGCTCATCAATCAAGTCCGGCAATCTGTCCAGTTCCTGCTGCTCTTTGTAGCTGAGTTTTTTCTTCGTTGCGGGGCGCTCGGCAGTATTCGCGGCCGGCTTTTCCTGCTTGACGGCCGTCGCCTTTTTGGCTGCTTCGGCCTGTTTTGTCTGTTGGCAATGATTCATCCAGTCGGTATAGCCGCCGACGAATTCATCGACGCGGCCGGTGCCGTCGAGCACAAACACGCTGGTCACGACGTTGTCCAGAAACGCCCGGTCATGGCTGACCAGCAGCAAGGTGCCGTCATAGTTAACCAGCTTTTCCTCCAGTAATTCCAGCGTTTCCAGATCCAGGTCGTTGGTCGGCTCGTCCATGACAATCAGGTTGGCAGGTTTCGTGAACAGGCGAGCCAGCAACAGGCGGTTTTTTTCGCCGCCCGACAGGCTCTTGACCGGCGAGCGAGCCCGCGCCGGTGCAAACAGGAAATCGGCCAAGTATGACATGACATGCCGTTTGCTGCCGGCAATCTCGACGAAATCGTTGCCGTCGGCGACCGTGTCGGCAACGGTCATTTCGGGATCGAGCTGATCGCGCAGCTGATCGAAGTAGGCGATTTCGAGCCGTGTGCCCTGCTCGACGGCGCCGCTATCGGGCTCCAGTTGTTTCAGCAATAATTTCAGCAGCGTGGATTTGCCAGCGCCGTTGGGGCCGATCAGGCCGATTTTGTCGCCGCGCTGAATCAGCGTGGAAAAATGCGAAATAACTTGTCTGTTCTGATAAGCGAAGCTGATGTCGTTGACTTCGATGACTTTCTTGCCGGACGCATCGCCACGCTCCAGCGCCAGTTTGCTGGTGCCCTGCGCATTGCGGCGCTGGGCGCGCTCGTTGCGCAGGCGCTCCAGCGCCCTGACACGGCCTTCATTGCGTGTACGCCGGGCTTTGATGCCCTGCCTGATCCAGACTTCTTCCTCAGCCAGCTTTTTATCGAACTCGGCATTCTGGTTGGCCTCGTCTTCCAGCGCGGCCGCCTTGCGACGCAGGTAATCGTCATAGCTGCCCTGCCAGGAAACCAGCTTGCCTCGGTCCAGATCGATGATGCGGGTCGCCAGCTTCTGCAGGAACGAGCGGTCGTGCGTAACAAAGAGCACGGCGCCCTGAAAATTCAGGACCTGCTCTTCCAGCCATAGAATGCTTTCAAAATCCAGGTGGTTAGTCGGTTCATCCAGCAACAAGACTTCCGGTTCGATGACCAGGGCTCTGGCCAATGCGACGCGTCGCTTCCAGCCGCCGGACAAACCATTGATTTTCAGTTCGCCGGGCAAGTCCAGCTTGCTTAAGGTGGTTTCGACGCGCTGTTGAAAATGCCAACCGTTGTGCGCTTCCAGCTTGTGCTGTAGATCGCCCAGTTCCTGCAACGCTTTGCCGTCGTCATGAGCCATTGCTGATGACAACGTATGGTAACGCGTAATCCACTGCCCCAGTTCACCCAGGCCGCCGGCCACGGCATCATAGATTGTCGCATCGTCGGGCAGTTCGGGCGCTTGCTCCAGCCAGGCCAGTTTGAGTTCGGGCTGCCGCCAGATCTCGCCATGATCGGCATGGACAGAGCCGGCGATGATTTTCATCAATGTGGACTTGCCTTCTCCGTTTCGGCCTAACAAACCCACTCTTTCTCCGGCATCCAGTTGGAAGTCGGCATTTTCTAACAGCGCATGGGTGCCGTAGGCGATGGAGATATTGGTTAATCGTAGTAAAGGCATGTTAAATTTCTTGATGTTGTAAATTGCGTCGTAATAAATCCAGTGCCAGCAGCGCGGCCTGGTTTTGCTTGCGCCGGATGGGCCCGGCCACTGTCTGTGTCGATTGATGAAATCCGTCTGCGGTCAGCAGTACATTATATAGAACAATGGGGCGATCCTTATCGTGAAATATGTCGTCATCGCCGGCATAAAGCTGGACCAGCGCAAAATCCGCGCCGGCGGACTGTTGCGCGGCGACGGCGATTTTCTTTGCCGTCGCCATCAGGTCATCTCGATCAACGGGCACGGCGAACCGTTGCCCCAGGCTGTCCAGCGAGCGATCGAAAAGCGTGCCCAGCAGCCAGGGCATGCCGATGCATTTGGCCGCCAGCAAGCCCTGGCTGGCGGTTTCTATCGCAGTCAATGTGCGCTCGCCGGCCTGCATCAGCCGATCTATGACAGTCACCAGATCGCCTGAGGCTTCGGTCAGGCCGTCAATTCCGAAAACCGCATGGCCTAATTGTTCAACGATATTGGACACTAACGAGGCCATTTCAGTTTCCGGGTAACCATAAGGAAACAATAATTTGGTCTGGACGTCGTCGATGCCGGCGCGAAAGCCCAGTTGCACCTGGTCAGGGATAATGATTGCGGCTATACGCTGCTGAATGTCCGATTCACCGATGCCTATCGTTCTGATCGTAATGAGCCGGCCGGGCAGCAAGACAAACCGGTCCGCCAGCGCCGGTCTGACTTTCTCAAGGAACAAATGGCGCATTTCATACGGCACGCCCGGCAGGAACGCAAACCAGCAGCGCCCATAGAGTAGAGAGAAGCCCGGCGCCGTGCCCCACTCATTATCGATGCGTGCAGCCCCTGCCGGCAGCATGGCCTGTTTCCGGTTCGTTTCGGGCATCGGCCGTTTTCTGTTGTCAAAAAACCGTTTGATTTGCGCAAAGGCAATCTCGTCGAATTCCAGCATCAGGCCAAACGCTTTGGCTACCGCTTCGGCGGTCAAATCGTCACTGGTGGGCCCGAGCCCTCCGGTGCAGATACAGCAGTCTGCCCGTAGCGCAATTTCGCGCAGCAGCACGATCAGCTCATTGAGATTATCGCCTACGGCCGTATGCCGCGTTACGGTAAAACCCATCTGTACGGCCTGCTGGGACAGCCAGGCCGCATTCGTATCGACCGTCTGCCCAGTCACAATTTCTTCGCCTTGCGAGAAGATTTCCAGGATTGGATTCATGCCCTTCCCTCAACCGGCCATCAGCCGACTGTGCCAGAAAGGCAATGACAACAGGCTTAAGGCCGTCGTCACGGTGACGACCATTGCGTACAATGAACTGTCCAGACGGTAACGGTCACAGAATACGATACCCAACACCATGCTCGGCATGGCCATTTCCAGAACGGCAGGCGCTCGGTAGCTCTCTGCCATATTCAAGTGGTTGATCAGAGCGACCGCAAACAATGGCATTAATATCATTTTTATCAGGATTACTGGCGTCACATAAGGGATATTACGCACGGTTACGGCTCTCCAGCTTAACGCCAAGCCCAGCGAAAACAGCATCAATGGCACGACCGCAGCGGACAGTTTCTGCAGCGCGCCGGTCAGCCAAGCCGGCGCGATTACGCCGTTAAGATTCAACCCGACGGCGACAGCGGCGGACCAGAATGGCGGCGCGTTCAGAAAGGACAACATCGATTTCTGACCTTCGGCATCATCTTCTCCATAATGGCGCACGATCATGATCCCTATAGTAAACAGCATCGGCGCCGTTGCGAACAAATCAACCTGTATAGCGACCGATCGCGCCCAACTGCCGAATGTCTGCTCCAGCACCGGCAGGCCCAGATAAGTCACATTCGGAAAGGCTGCCGCAAGTATCATTGCGCCCAAGCGCTTGTCCTCGAATTTAAACAGGCGCCCGATAAGCCAGATACTGACCATGGCAAAAACAATGCTGCTGGTTCCGAGCAGCGTATATTGCAGCGAATGCACGCCGATATCAGCCGACCACAACACTTCCAGAACCATGGCCGGCAGTAATAAATAATAAACAACCATGGTCAATGCCGGCCTGACCTGCTCTGCCAGCATCCCGGCAGGCTTTATGATGCGCCACCCGGCACCGCAGGCGATCAGCAAGGTCATTTGTATCAATGTCGAATTCATAGTCCGCGAATTATTGTGTTTTGCCAATTTTAGCATTCCCCGCCAAAACAAGTTCCGGTAATATAGTCCGACTAACCGGCCGGCCAATCAGTCGCCCCTTTATATTATCTTGCGCCTTTTGCGAGCCTAGAACCTATGACCACATTCCTTTCAACCAAGCCTATCCCTGTCCGCGAACGCCTGATTATGGCGCTGGACGTACCCAGCATACCCGAAGCGCAAGCTATCGTGGAAGAACTCGGCGATTCGGTGATTTTCTACAAGGTCGGCATGGAACTGTTCATGTCCGGCGATTATTTTGGTTTTATCGAGTGGCTGAAGCAACGCAATAAGAAAGTGTTCGTTGACCTGAAGTTCTTCGATGTGCCGGCCACGGTCGGCCGCGCTATCAAAGCGCTGAGCAGCAAAGGCGTGGATCTGGCGACCATTCACGGCAACGATGCCATCATGGAAGCGGCCGCCAAGGAAAAAGGCGATCTCAAGGTGTTGGCCGTCACGGCCCTGACCAGCCTGGACAGAGGCGATCTGGATGATTTGGGCTTTAAATGCGATGTCAGGGATCTGGTATTGTCGCGCGCCAAGCGGGCTTTGCAGATCGGCTGTGACGGCATTGTTTCGTCAGGGCTGGAAGCGCCCATGCTCAGAACAGAGCTGGACCATCGCCTGCTGATCATTACGCCGGGCATACGGCCGGTCGACAACCGGGTTGAAGATGACCAGAAGCGCGTAGTGAGCGTGGAAGATGCGTTCCGGAACGGAGCCGATTATATCGTCGTTGGCCGGCCCATACGCGACGCCGAGAATCGCAAAGCCATGGCCGAGAAGATTCAGGACCAAATCCTTGCCCAGTTCCAGCAACCCGAATAGCCTTCGCGCCAACGATGCATTTCAATTCAATAAGGCACATAAAAGAAACGGCAAAGCCGCACGCCAGTCCGGGCCCGATTCCAATCGATCCGCTGTATCACCTTTGAATTAACCGATTTATAAAGAACAATTTTTTGAATGCTGACTATTTGTGTATATCCATCTCTGTGGTATTGTTGATCGGTTATGGAATTTGATCTTGCTTTTAATGCTTCTTATTTAGTCGCTTTTACGATGGGCCTGTTCAGCAGCATGCACTGCATAGGCATGTGCGGCTCAATTATCGGCACGCTGACGCTAAGCCTCAGCCCTGAAATCCGCAACAAGAAGACGCGCCTTTTTCCGTTTGTATTTAATTACAACCTCGGGCGCATCCTCAGTTACGCAATAGCCGGGGCACTAGCCGGCATTGTAGAGATGATACTCACCATGCCGCTTAGTCATGGACAGGGGCACAGAGTGCTGCAATTACTGTCTGCTGCCATCATGACCGGCGCGGGGCTTTATATTGCGGGTTGGTTTCCCCGTTTCGCTTATATCGAAAAAGCCGGAACCTATCTCTGGAAAAAAATAGAACCGTTTGGCCGCAGGCTCATCCCGGTAAAGAACCGCACTCAAGCCTTTTTTTTCGGCATGGTCTGGGGCTGGCTGCCCTGCGGACTGGTCTATTCAGGGCTGGCGCTGGCAGCGACGACCGGCGATATTGCTAAAAGTTCCCTGACAATGCTGTGTTTCGGATTGGGCACTTTACCTGCCGTAATGGGAGTGGGTATAATGACCGGAATATTAGCAAGGTTATCCAGAATGCAATATTTCAAGCAGATTGTCGGGCTGCTGATGATTGCGCTGGCGCTAATTGCTGCGATGCCATGGCTTAACCCCTATGCACTAACAATACATCTAAGAAATCACTAAGAGGCAAGTATGGGTCATTTTAATTCGATCATTGGGCAATCCCCTGCATTAGATTCTTTAATCCGCAGCGCCAAAATGGTTGCGGCCACTGATGTAACGGTACTAATTAAAGGCGAAACCGGCACGGGCAAGGAAGTGCTGGCCACCGCGATCCAAAAATCCAGTCCTCGAGCCAACAAGGCTTTTATCACGCTGAATTGCGCTGCATTGCCAGAGAGCCTGATTGAATCCGAACTGTTCGGCCATAAAAAAGGCTCTTTTACAGGCGCCACCGCCAACAAGCAAGGTCTGTTTCAAGCGGCTAATGGCGGCACCTTGTTTCTTGATGAAATCAACTCATTGCCCGTCTCCATCCAGGCTAAACTGTTGCGTTTCCTGGAATCCGGAGAATGTCTGGCCGTAGGTGATGTTAAATCTTATAAGGTTGATGTCCGCGTTATTGCAGCAACCAACGCCGACCTGAGCAAGCAAATCGAAGCCGGCGAATTCAGACAGGATTTGTACTTCCGTTTGAATGTCGTGCCTCTGGAATTGCCGCCGCTGTCACAACGTACCGAGGACATTGAGCACCTCATCAAGCATTTCCTGACTTTTTTTGCCGACATGCACTCAATCACAGCGCCTAAATTCAGCAAACAGGCTCTAAAAATTCTGAAAGGCTACCAATGGCCCGGCAATATCCGTGAATTGCGCAACTTGTGCGAAAGGCTCAGCATTTTATTGGCCGGCAAGACCATTGAACCGGAAAACCTGCCGCATGAGTTCAGCGCCTACAGCCGCAATCCCAAAGCCACACCGTTCACACTGCCTGAAGTCGGTCTGCAACTGGATGCCTTGGAAGCCGACCTGATCCATCAGGCACTAAGCCGAACCCAAGGCAACCGCAGCAAATCGGCTAAATTGCTGGGCATTTCCAGAGATACACTGCTCTACCGCATGCAAAAGCATGGGTATGCCTCACACTAAGGCAAGCCTGAATCATTAATTCGAGGAGCCGGCGAATCGTCTCAGGCGAATATGCCGGCTCCGCTTGATATCCCACGGCATCAGTCTGAACGCTGTCAAAGGCACCTTATCAACTGCGCAGTAACATTGTCGCTTTTGCCATTCCCTCGCAACATCGCCAACTGCACCAGTTTGCTCAGCTCTGCTTCGCCGCTGTCCAATTGGGCCAGTTGCAATAGCTCGTGTTGTTTTACTTTTCCCCAAAAACCATCACTGCACAGAACAAACGTTTCTCCTTTTTCCATGGCCGGATATAAGCGGATCTCCGCCTCATGCGCTCTCAGCGCATTGATACAGCGCGTCAATTGATTCTGACAGGGATGCTGCGCCATCTCCTGCTCGGCAATCTCGCCTTGATCTATTAATTCCTGTACCACTGAATGATCCTGAGTACGCCACAAAATCTGTTGCGGATTCATTCTATAGATGCGCGTATCGCCGCAATGAGCCGTTAGCACAAACCACTTATCTATATAAAGAATGGCGCAAGTTGTGCATGCTTGTTCGACATCGCTGTCTTGACCAAATAACTGTTTCATTTCATTAACAGCATCAGTTATCCAGAGCGAAATCATTGTGGAAGGATTTGGATTGCGCGCGAGTAACCCGCTGTAAGCCTTAGCAAATCGCAACATGCCTTCACAGAAAAAACGGGAAGCCTTATTGCCTGCAAGGTGACCTCCCAAACCATCGGCCATTACAAACAGCGCATAAGCATCATCGACGATATACGCCATAAAGTCCTGATTGACTTCTCGATCACCAACTAAAGTTAATTGATGGACGTCCAGATCCACTTATTTTTCCTAATCAGAATTTCCTAATCAGAATTCATCAGCCTTGCATTTCTCATGACACGCTTTAAATCCCTAACCGTTTGAGCTAAACCCGAAAATACTGCCTGAGCGATAATCGAATGCCCGATATTCAGCTCGACCAACTCAGGGATCGCGCAGATCGCTTCAACATTATAAAAATGCAGACCATGGCCGGCATTGACCTGTAAACCCGCACTATGGGCATAGCGTGCGGCCTGCCTGATGCGTTCCAGCTCTTCGCTTTGCAGCCTTGAATCCCCGGCATCGGCATAGCGGCCGGTATGCAGCTCCACAACCGGCGCCCCGGCTTTAACGGCGGCATCAATCTGGGCTTCGTCAGGATCAATAAAAAGCGATACTTCAACGCCAGCCGTCGCCAATTGCTCACAGGCCCATTGCATGCGCGACAGATTACCGGCCACATCCAGGCCGCCTTCGGTGGTCAGTTCTTCGCGCTTTTCAGGCACGAGACAACAGGCATAAGGCTTGACCTGCCTTGCAATGCCGATCATCTCATCAGTCACAGCCATTTCCATATTGAGCCGGGTATGAATCATGTCCTTCAGCAGGAAAATATCCCTATCCTGAATATGGCGGCGATCCTCGCGCAAATGCGCCGTAATCCCGTCGGCGCCGGCCTGCTCCGCTATTAATGCAGCCTGAACCGGTTCCGGATACATTGTGCCTCGCGCCTGCCTTAAGGTAGCGACATGGTCGATATTGACGCCTAACAAAATTAAGTTCTTATTCATTCTTTAATATGCCTGATATTTTATTGATAACCGTCCGGCTTTTAAGCGGCTTACCCTGCAGATGAGAATCGATGACTGCTCTCATCAGTATTTTCGCTTCGCTCAGGACGTGAGGATCATCGAATTCTCTGGACTTTATCGCCAGCAGAGTCTTTCCGGAAAAACGCCCATCCGCCGCTTCAACCGCTCCTTGCTGCGCATCAAAGGCATAATGCTTTAACGGGCTCACTAAGGCGCCATTGGCATCGTGTTCCAACTGCAGTCCATAACCGACATGATCCATCAGCTTTAATTCAAACAACCGCAAGGTTGCTTCTATGTTATCGCCATCCGCCAGGCGTGATAAACAGCTTGCGTAATCGTTGAATACTTCAGGATGCGGATCGTATTTATGCAAAAAGCGACTGATCAGTTCATTAACATAGAAGCCGCAATAGAAGGCAAGCCCTCCCAGTTGCACGAATGGCAGAGCGATTTCAACATCCGTCAGTGTTTTTAGCTCTGCCTTGCCGACGTAGGAAATGAGCAGCGGAATAAAGGGTTGCAGCGTCCCGGCTGTTTTAGACTTTGATTTTTTTACGCCTTTTGCTACCAGAGAAAGCCTGCCGAAATCTCTGGTCAGCACATCGATGATCAGGCTGGTCTCCCGGTACTTGCGGTGCTGTAAAATAAATGCAGGCTGTAGATAAACTGCTGGTTCAGTCATTAAACCCTAAATTCTGCAGCGCGCGCTCATTATCCGACCAGCCTTTTTTGATTTTAACCCAAAGCTGTAAATAAACTTTCTGGCCGATCAGTTTTTCGATGTCATGCCGGGCGTCCGTACCGATTTTCTTCAGCATCTCGCCCTCTTTGCCAATGACGATATTTTTCTGGGTCGACCGCTCCACCCAAATGATGGCATAGATCTTGGCGATCCCAGGCTTTTCTTCATAGCGTTCAATCTCGACCGTTAACGCATAAGGCAACTCATCGCCCAATCTTCGAGTCAGTTTTTCCCTGACGATTTCAGCGCACAAAAAACGCTCGGGGCGGTCTGTAATCTGATCTTCAGGGTAGATCAACTCCCCTTCGGGCAGCAACTCCATAACCGCTTTTTCAAGCTGATCAAGGTTTGTGCCTTTCAGTGCAGAGATAGGAATCAAATGCTCGAATGGAAAACGGTGCTGCGCCTCGGCAAAGAAGGCCAAAATCGCGTCCTTGTCCTTGACCTTGTCAACTTTATTGACAGCTAGAATGACCGGCAAGCCGGCCTGCTCCAGTTTTTTGAAGATGACTTCGTCATACTCATGCCAGGATAAACCGTCGATCAGCCAGACGACCACATCGACCCCCAGGAGAGTCGTATCGGCCGTCCTGTTCAAGTACCGGTTCAGCGCCCTTTTTTCACTGTCGTGCATGCCCGGCGTATCCATATAGATAGCTTGGCCGGCTTCTGTCGTATTGATGCCGAGAATCCGATGCCGAGTGGTTTGCGGCTTACGGGATGTAATGCTGATTTTTTGTTTCAGCAAGTGGTTCATCAATGTGGACTTGCCGACATTTGGGCGCCCGATCAGCGCTACGTAACCGCAATTCATTTAGTGTCTTTACTCAGTAATTCGAGCATTTTTTCAGCTGCCGCCTGTTCTGCTCTTTTTCGGGAAATCCCTGTGCCGATACAAGCCTCGGCTATTAAAGGGATTGTGCATTTAACTTTAAACGTTTGTTCATGTGCGAGTCCGGATGTAGTCATTAAAACATATTCGGGCAATTCCATTTTCTTTGACTGCATCAACTCCTGTAACTGGGTTTTAGGATCTTTCTGCCAGTTAATCAGCGATAAATTTGCCAATTTCTCCGCAAATAATTCCAGTATCCAGCGCTGACAGGTTTCTATGCCCTGATCTATGAATAATGCGCCCATAATGGCTTCCAGAGCATCGGATAAAATGGAATCTCGCCGAAAACCACCGCTCTTCAATTCCCCTGAACCCAGCAGCAAATAGTCGCCGACCTGATGCTTCCTGGCCAGATCCGCCAGTGAGCTCTGATTGACCAGGCTGGCTCTTAACCGGCTCAACACGCCTTCGCTGGCATCAGGAAATAATTCATACAGCTTCTGGGCAATGACAAAGCCCAATATCGAATCGCCTAGAAATTCCAAACGCTCATTGTTATGAGCTCCGGCACTTCGATGGGTTAAAGCCCTGGCAAAAAGCTGCGGATTATCAAATGCCAGTCCGAGTTTTTTACATAATACGGCAGGCTTTCTTATCACTCCTGACCAACCTCAATAAAGTCATAGAATTCGGCTAACACACTGAGATTACCGAAAATTTTCACGACAGTCTCGTATTCGATTTCCACTTTCAGATAATTGCCACGCTTGGTGACTTTTATATCATCCTGGGTAACATCATAGACATAATTCATAGTGAATCGTTTATCGAGGATAGTTCTGGCTTCTTGTTCGCTTTTGGTTTGAATGTCCGTCGTCTTTTCAAGGGCGGCCAGCGCATTGACAACTTTGCTGTGGTCGATGTAGATCGGCGCAATTTTTAAAATCAATAATACAAAGAAAGCGATCAGGCCCAGAATAAAGGCTATAGAGATCAAAGTGAGCCCTTGCTGGCGTTTAGGCGAAAAATTCATATTTCCTCCGAACAATTAAATAAATTACCCATATAAGTGTAGTTTATTTCAGCACGGTGCCAATACGATCAAGACCTACGCCTTTATGCTGCCAATCCCAGCTCATCCAGATAAAAAATGCCTTGCCCACCAGATTCTCTTCAGGAACGACACCCCAATAGCGACTGTCATTACTGTTGTCCCTATTGTCGCCCATCACAAAATAACTTCCTTCCGGCACGACAAAAACGCCTTCAACCGTAGGCGATCCGTTCCTGATCAGAATACTGTGTTCGATGCCGGACAAATTTTCCAACCGGTGTTCGGCTCCTGTCATTTCCTCGCCTTGTCCGATGCCCTGATAAGCCCCTAATGTAACCTGATTGACAGGCACGTCGTTGATATACAATTTTTTATTGTAGTAAGCGATTTTGTCGCCCGGCAAGCCTATTACGCGTTTTATATAATCGACAGAAGGATCTTTAGGATAACGGAACACGACTATATCGCCCCGTTGCGGCTCATTCAGTTCAATAACTTTTTTATTTATAACCGGCAGGCGTATGCCGTAAGTAAACTTATTGACCAGGATAAAATCGCCGATCAGCAATGTCGGCATCATGGAGCCTGAAGGAATGCGGAAAGGCTCGGCCAGAAATGAGCGCAGCAATAAAACGATCAGGACGATAGGAAAAAAAGAACGCGCATACTCTACAATTAAAGGCTCTTTTTTATCGACGAAAATATCTGCATCAGGTCTGCGCATCAGCAAGTAACCGCCCCAGATGACACCGGTAATGACAGTGGCGATCAAAAGAAAAAAGGAAAAATCAAAATCCATAATATGTTGTGTGATAAAGGTGAAAAAATTGAGTTATTCTTTATTGAGCTGCAAAACAGCCAGGAATGCCTCTTGAGGAATCTCAATATTGCCCACCTGTTTCATCCGTTTTTTACCTGCTTTTTGTTTTTCCAACAGTTTTCTCTTACGGGTAATATCGCCGCCGTAGCATTTGGCCGTCACATTTTTTCTCATGGCTTTAACGGTCGATCTGGCGATAATTTTAGAACCGATGGCTGCCTGTATCGCAACTTCATACATCTGCCGCGGAATCAGGTCTTTCATTTTTTCAACCAGGTCGCGTCCGCGGTTCTGGCTTTGATCCCGATGCACGATGATTGATAAGGCATCGACCTTATCCGCATTGATCAATACATCCAGCTTAACCAGCGGCGCTTCCTGAAAACGTAAAAATTCATAATCAAACGAAGCAAATCCCCGGCTCACTGATTTCAAGCGATCGAAGAAATCCAGCACGACTTCACTCAGCGGCATCTCATAATGGATGGACACCTGTCGGCCAACGAACTGCATGTCTTTCTGTACGCCGCGCTTTTCTACACATAACATCATGACGGCCCCGAGATAATCCTGCGGCACCAGAATATTGGCCTTAATAATCGGTTCCCTGATCTCCTTGACGGTGCCGATATCAGGTAATTTGGCCGGATTGTCGACCATGAGAACCTGCCCACCATGAGTAACAACCTCATACACCACCGTCGGCGCCGTGGTAATCAGATCGACATCGTATTCCCTCTCCAGGCGCTCCTGCACAATCTCCATATGCAGCATGCCAAGAAATCCGCAACGAAAACCAAAACCTAACGCTTGCGATGTTTCCGGCTCAAACTGCAACGCCGCATCATTCAGATTCAATTTAGTCAGCGCTTCACGCAGATCCTCGTAATGATCGGAACTGACCGGATAGAGGCCCGCAAAAACTCGCGGCTGAACACGTTGAAATCCAGTCAATTGTTCGCCTGCAGGCTTGTCAGTCCAGGTGATTGTATCGCCAACCGGCGCTCCGAAAATATCCTTGATGCCGGCGACGACAAAACCTACTTCACCGGTATTTAAAATCTCTTTTTCGAGACGTTTGGGCGTAAACACGCCGACTTTTTCAACGAGAAAGGATTTGCCGGTCGACATGATAGTAATCTTCTGCTTTCTGCGGATACTGCCATGAACAATTCTGACTAAAGACACCACACCCAGATAACTGTCAAACCAGGAATCAATAATCAAGGCCTGCAGGGGGCCATCCGGATTACCTTCAGGCGCAGGAATTTTAGTGACGAGCTGATCAAGCACTTCCTCTACATTCAAGCCTGTTTTAGCGCTGATCTTCGGCGCATCGTCGGCCGGAATGCCGATAACATCTTCTATTTCCGTAATGACACGCTCAGGCTCGGCGGAAGGCAAGTCTATCTTGTTCAGAACAGGGAGCACTTCCAGCCCCTGTTCTATTGCAGTATAACAGTTGGCGACGCTTTGCGCTTCAACACCCTGCGCCGCATCAACAACCAGCAGCGCCCCTTCGCAGGCGGCTAACGACCTGGAGACTTCATAAGAAAAATCCACGTGTCCTGGCGTATCAATGAAATTAAGCTGATACGTTTCACCATCCTTCGCTTTATAGTCGAGCGTGACGCTCTGCGCTTTGATGGTAATTCCTCGCTCTCTCTCGATATCCATTGAATCGAGCACTTGCGCCGACATTTCCCTGTTGGTAAGACCGCCGCATATCTGAATGAAGCGGTCCGCAAGTGTCGATTTACCATGATCAATATGCGCAATAATGGAAAAGTTTCTTATATGCTTTAAATCCACGTGTTATTTTTCTATTTTAAGTGCCAAAAAGACCGGACTGCCTTGACGCTGAATCAGAACAGCGATTGATTTACCGACCGGAAGATTTTTGACTATTTTATCAAAATCAGCCACATCGCGAACGATATTATTCTGAATTCGTAAAATCACATCGCCACGCTGTATGCCTGCCTCTCTGCCAGGACCTTTCACAACGTTCTGGACCAGAACACCGTTTTGAATAACCTGCAACTGTTCTCTTTGTTCATTAGTCAGCTCAGTAACACTGACACCCAAGCGATTATCAGGTTTAGCTTCCACTTTAGCTTCAGCTACTTTTTCCTCTTCTTCCGGCAAGAGCCCGATGGTTACAGGCAGCGTTTTAGTCTCACCTTGCCTGATGATTTTAACCGTTGCTTTATCGCCAATAGGCGTCATCCCTACCAAAGGCGGCAGTTCACCGGATGTCTCGATCTGCTGACCATTAAACTCGGTAATAATATCGCCGATCTGTATTCCGGCTTTCTCTGAAGGGCTGCCGGCAATTATCTTGGACACCAGCGCTCCCTGCGGCTTTTTCATACCGAATGATTCAGCCAGCTCACGGGTCACATCCTGAATCTGCACGCCTAGCCAGCCACGAGCGACCTTGCCGCTGGCTTTTATCTGGTCGACGACGTTCATGACGATATCCATTGGGATGGCGAATGAAAGCCCCATAAAACCGCCCGTGCGGCTGTAAATCTGGGAGTTAATGCCAACAACTTTGCCGTCCATATTGAACAATGGTCCGCCCGAGTTACCCGGATTGATTGCCACATCCGTTTGTATAAACGGCACGTAATTCCCTCCAGGCAAGCTGCGGCCTTTAGCACTGACTATACCTGCCGTTACCGACTGCTCAAATCCGAAAGGCGAACCGATAGCTAAAACCCACTCGCCGACCTGCAGCTTATTAGGATCACCAATATCAACCACTGGCAAATCATTAGCATCAACTTTTAATACGGCCACATCGGTACGCGCATCGGAACCGATCAGCTTGGCCAGCAATTCGCGGCGGTCAGACAACTTCACCACAATCTCATCGGCATCCTTTACTACATGATGATTAGTCAACACATAACCATCCTGGGAAATAATAAAGCCCGATCCCAAGGATTTAGTCTCTCTCGGTATATATCCACCGCCCTGACCATTGAAAAAATGCTTGAACAACTCTTCCATCTCAGGAGGAATACCTTCGGGCAATTGCGGCTCTTGCGCCAGATCATCAGCTCCCACGGGCGCTTTCTGCGTGGTACTGATATTGACCACAGCCCCTCCCTCCTTCTTTACCATTTCCGTAAAATCGGGTAATTGTGCTAAAACATTTTGGTTGCACAAAAGAACCAGAAAAAAAGACCAGATAAGCTTATTGAGCATAAAAACTCCATTTCTAATCATTAATAATGAATAACTTATAATTTAAGGAACTAGCAATTTGTTACAAAATACTTCATAAGCCAAAGACTTTGTACTTATAAAAATCAGTCACGCCTCCGAAAAAAGAAGAAGCTGATAGTGCACACTTATATTCGGATTTAGAAAACGGGCCGGACATTAAAAACGTAAAGTCAGGATATTACTTACTGAGGCTCTAAATCAGAACACCTCGTCGCCTTTCTTACGCACTTCTCCGCCTCCTGTTTCAGCGGTGGAATCGGGAACGAGTGCCATGCGGTTGTATTAAAGTATGTTCCGGAGCGACTGAATGGGTGTCAGACTTATAGACCGCTGCATGATGACGCTCTATCTAGGGCATGAGGATATCAGTGATGTTCAGAGTATGGCTGCTGTTTATTGTTGTCATTCAACCATATTTTATTAACCTTCTAATGCCGAAGCTTAATGCCTTCAGCAATAAATTTGACTGTTTTTGCCGGCACCTCGCCCATCACCGTAAGCTGCCAATCATCTATTGTTCGGCTAAAAGAATTAACCGCGCCTACCGATTGCAGTCCTTGCTGCATAGCTGTATTCTTGTTTTCCATATAAACTGAAACTGCGGCAAAACCGTCACTTAACAGCAGATGATCAACCGGCTGATTAGAATTATGAATGGGCCGGCGGGTAAAAAATATTTCCTCGAAACCAGACGGCAGATTATTTACAACAAAAGCTGCCTGATCCGATGCCTGGGCCTGTAATTGATGGATATGCTTAACATTCTCAGTCGCTTCCCCGAACTTGGCCTCGACAAAAGGCAACGCTTCTTTAACCTCTAAATCCGTAAAAACAACCTGCTCCAGAACCGTGCCTGAAAGATCATATACGGCCACTTTCAGCGGCAGAAACTGCTGTTTTTCTATCCATATTTTTCTGACGTACCTAAAATCATCTTTAGGCTGAATGGCAATAACATAGGCCGGCAACATGGCCACATCTTCCTCGCCGGCCATCTTAAAATCATAGACAGCACTCAGCTCATCCAAGTCCTGAGGCACATCGACCAAGAAAGAGTGCCCTACGGGTCGATGGTCGACCACCGCCTGCTGGGTGGACTTGAATAAACAACTGACTTTGTCAGCATCCCTGATAATTTCGCGCAGCGGAGAATTTAGCGATAGCAGGCGTTCTTGCTCAATACCCTTTTCGGCTGCATGAAAATATTTCATGGTCTCCAGCTTGCCGTTTCTTAAAAAGGCAACAGTGCCTTGATAATTCAGGACCCGCATGGCGTTAGTCATTTTTGTCAATGCCTGCCGAGCATTTAATTCAACATCTGCTGCAAAAACCGTTTTTGTTGATAAAAGCAACACAAGAAAAAAACGTTTTACCACTTTAATTATTCCCGATTGTAAACAGTAACACTGGCAAAGGACTGAAAATTGACCTCGCCATTGGTATAAACACTACTGTTGTGTGCCTGAAGATAATCATTAAATCGTGTATTTACCGGATACTGTCTAGTTTGATCCCTATAGACTATCGAGTCGGAAGACTGTTCCGGCAACTGCGACTGAGCCACTTCAATCGGCGAAGGTTGATATTGTTCAGTCTGATGATCCATGCTTTGGCTCGCTATCACGGCAATAATAGCGATAGATGCCGCCAAGGCGCTGATTTTATGGCTCCGCTTAAATTTATTATGCTGAGGTAACATATAAACAGGTTCATGTTGGATTTCCTGACTGATCCGTTCAACGAAATCGGATCTCGGCGACAGAAATGTGTCAGTTTTCAGAGCATGACTTACCGCCGCATAGCGATTCATCTTGTCTCTTAACTCGGCGTTTTGTTGTATTTTTTGTAATAAACTTAAAGTTTCGTCAGTACTAAGCTCATTATCAAGGAATTGAGAGATTTTTTGATTCAAATCTTCATGCATCGAAAATCACCATTTAATCGAGCAGGGGGTTTAATTTATTATCGATTGCCTCGCGCGCTCTAAAAATGCGCGATCGCACCGTACCAACCGGACAATCCATTGCTACAGCAATTTCTTCATAACTCATCCCCTCGAACTCCCGCAACATAATTGCTGTGCGCATTTCCTCAGGCAACTTATCAATTGCTGCTTTAATGACCTCAACTATTTCCTGATTCAATAAAAGTCTTTCCGGCGTTTCCATACCTTGTAATTGAGGTACATTTTCAATTTGTTCCGCATCCTGAATATCCACCTGATAATCAAAGCTTCTTCTTGACCGGGACACCAAGTAATTCTTTGCTGTATTAATAGCGATGCGGTACAACCAGGTATAAAAAGCACTATCGCCTCTGAAATTTCCTAATGCGCGGTAGGCTTTTATAAAAGCTTCCTGAGCCACATCTTGAGCTTCGCTTGGATCTTTGACATAACGATTCACCAGCTGAATGATCTTATGCTGATATTTAACCACCAAAAGGTCATACGCTGACTTATCGCCGTGTTGCACACGCAGCACCAGCTCTTTATCTAGTTGTTCGCTTGTCCTTGTTTGATTATTCACTACAGCTCTTTAATTGTTGAAGTAGACAGAATTAAACCGCATAAGTTCTTTTGATACAAAAAAATTGCTATCACTCTAAAAAGCTTTATTATCCATAAATAACAAGCAGCGAGCTAATTTAACGTAACATTAGCACAGTAAAACATTTTTCTTTGATTCAATGACAGCTTCTTTTATGCCTTATTCCACAAATTATGACGTCCTTGTTATCGGTAGCGGCGGCGCGGGCCTGAGTTTAGCGCTTAAATTGGCCGAGCACCCCATGCGAATTGCTGTTCTTTCAAAATTTGCCTTGACGTCCGGCAGTACCTATTACGCCCAAGGAGGCATCTCCGCAGTTTTTGATGCCGAGGATTCTATTGAATCCCATATTGAAGATACGCTGGATGCAGGTGCGGGACTCTGCAATCCTGAAATTGTAAGACTTACCGTTACACACGGAAAAAGTTCTATAGACTGGTTACGCCAACAAGGCGTGCTGTTTACTGAAGAACAAACGCAGTCCGGCGAAACAAAACTGCATTTAAACCGGGAAGGCGGTCATTCCCATCGCCGTATTGTACATACCAATGATGCAACAGGTAAAGCGGTGTCTTTATCGCTCATTGAACGCGCCAAAGAACATGCTAATATCGAATTGTTCGAGCATCATAATGTCGTCGATTTAATCACGGTACCAAACTCCGCCGCTTCTGCCAAGCGCGTAATAGGCGCCTATGTACTGGATGCCCAGACACATCAAGTCAAGACCATTGCCGCGCGAGTCGTCGTGCTGGCAACAGGGGGGGCCAATAAGGTATATCTTTACAGCACGAATCCGCAAAGCTCAACCGGCGACGGCATTGCCTTAGCCTGGCGGGCGGGCTGCCGCGTCAGCAACATGGAGTTTATGCAGTTTCATCCGACCTGCCTTTACCATCCCCACCCTCAAGCCCGCTCTTTCCTGATCAGTGAAGCCGTCAGAGGCGAAGGCGGCAAGCTGATTCTGCCGGATGGCTCGCCTTTTATGCAGAATTTCGATCCCAGAGGCGAACTGGCGCCTCGCGATATCGTTGCCCGAGCCATAGACCACGAGATAAAAAAGCGAGGCATTGACTGTGTTTACCTGGACATCAGCCATAAATCGGAACAGTTTATACGGGAGCATTTCCCTACCATTTACCAACACTGTCTTGAATTCGGTATCGATATCACCAAAGAGCCTATTCCTGTCGTACCCGCGGCGCATTACACCTGCGGCGGCGTACTAACGGACAGCCATGCGCGTACCGATATCGACAATCTCTACGCCATAGGGGAAGTTGCCTGCACAGGTCTGCACGGCGCCAACCGCATGGCCAGCAACTCATTACTGGAATGCCTGGTTTTTGCTGATCTCGCCAGCGAGGATATTTTGCGGAAGCTTCCCGCTATCCCGACCGCCCCCAATATTCCTGACTGGGATGAATCGCAAGTCAGTGATTCGGATGAAGAAGTAGTGGTATCCCATAACTGGGACGAATTGCGTCATTTTATGTGGGATTATGTAGGCATCGTAAGAACCGACAAACGCCTGAACAGAGCCATGAACCGGGTGGAACTGCTTAAAAAAGAAATTGCCGAATATTACGGCAACTTCCGTGTTACCAGCGATTTACTGGAATTGCGCAATCTGGTCATAGTCGCAGAACTGATAATTCGCTGCGCTCAACAGCGGAAGGAAAGCCGAGGACTACATTACACGCTGGATTATCCGGAGACAGACAACAGCAAGCCAGCCCAAAACACTATTCTGTCGCCATAACCACCCTATAGGCGCGTTACAATTCCTTTAACAGCGACTGGACTTGACGCGCCGCCTGCTCGCAGTCTACGGCGGACTTCTCCACATCGCGACTCAACAGAAGCCCGACACTTAACCCGTCGCTGTCGCGGGATGCATATTCATTAAGAGGGGCGCATATTTTGTGCATATGTTGCTCCGCTCTGATTAAAGTCACATGACTCCCCGAATCCCCTTCACTTTCCGTCAACATCATGACCTCACTGGTCATGCTGTTCTGTAAACGGAAAACATCTTCTACATAACGCGCAAACTCTTCCCTTGACTGCCTGTTTGCGCCATACCCAGCGCCAAAAGACGTTGCACACCCTGATAACATTATCGCCATAAAAATCAGCATGCAGCCATGAAAATCAACCGAGATCTTATTCCATTTCGCCATCTGATTTTTTAATTCGCCTAAAGAGTTCATTTAACCTTTTCAATATACTACAAATCCAGCCCGCTCGAGCAGAAAAGAAAGCTGCCAAACATAGGGCCTTTGGAAACAATAAAATTCTTTTAATATTTTTACTGTTTTTGTATCATCCAGCTTATCTGAGTGTATACTTTTCCCAGCTCTAATATAATTATAATTCTAACAAACACGGTTTCGATCTGATGGCTGAAAAAACAGTAAGCAAATATTTGCTCAACCTTGAAAAGAACTTTGCCAGTGACAATCCTGTATTACAGAGAGCGGCAAAAGTCTTCCATGAGCTTGATCAAATTGAATTCGATCTAGGGCTGCTCGGCGATGATGAGACGACGGCTTGCAAGGATTCCTGGTGGCCGATCATCAGCCTGATCGGCGGCAACTCAACCGCGAAATCCGGGTTTATTAACAGCTATTTAGGCTCAGAGTACATGCTCTCCGGGCTTCAGCCGTCCAGCCACAAATTTACTGTGCTGCTGCATAGCAGTCAAACCACCCCTACCATTTTGCCAGGTACCGCTCTGGATGTTGATCACCGGTACCCGTTCTATCAAATCAGCCGCAAAATTGAACAGCAACAGCCGGGCGAAGGCGACCGCATCAATTCTTACCTGGAATTGAAAACCATCAGCAGCGATCGGTTAAAAGGCAAACTATTCATTGATGCACCCAATATCAGCGCCGTATCGTCTAACTCGATTGCCTCGCTATTAATGCGGCATACAATTGAATGTTCGGATCTGGTTTTAATTTTTACGGACGCCTTTGATTCAGCCGCGCCGGTTGATGAATTGATTGAAACCATTATTCGCCATCAGGATTCCAACAAATTTGTTTATATCATCAATGAACCAGCAGCAGCGCTGAATCCGGCTCTTAACAATGAGATCATTTCTTCCTGGCAAAGAAAATTGTCAGGATTGGGCCTGAATACCGGACAATTTATTGTTCTATCTACCGTAGAAAATACAATCAGTCCTCAAAACCAGGCCGCTTTTGCCGCGATAGATCAACGCATGGTCAATGTGGGCTACGACCGGTCATACCGTGTTCTGCACTCGCTGGAAAAAAGCATCCGTGAAATTGATAACACCGTGGTCCCGGAAGTCACAAAAGGCATTGCGATCTGGAAAGACCGCGTCAACTTTTCCACGCTGTTGATTTTGGGATTCATCATCACGTTTGCCCTCTTCGCCGAAATACAGATGGGGATTCTGGATCTATTGATAGACCCGATCATTGGCCCAGCTATCCTGATAGTCCTGCTAGCCATAATCGTTCCGCTGCATATACTCATCAGCAAGTTACAAGCCAAATTAATCATTAAACAGCTAACTGCCAGACAGAAAGAACTTCACTTAATGGAAAACCTGGCCAAATTCTTTGAAAAAAATCTGACTTTTTCACGCATGTTAATGCCGTTTACCGAGCCTGCCGGCTGGAACAAAAAAACCAAAGCCCGTCTATCTCAATTATCCAACAAAACCAAGGAACTGGTTCAGTTATTGAATGATAGTTTTGGCACTTACAATGACCGGTCATCAAGCAATTATTTGGACTCGCTAAATTCAGCAAATTAATCGAACCGTTAAGTCAATTCTGCATCATCTTGTGGCTATATGGCTATTTTAAAGCAATATCTGGCGCTTTGCTGGTTTCAAAGCAACCCGCTGACGCTGCCTAGATCAGTTGATTTTTTCAAACAAAATTTCTGGTTCTACTATATTGTTGAATATTTCATACAGGTGAACATGGTGGATGATCCTGTAGAATCGTTTTATGAGGTTAGCCTGGAAACAGCGCTAACCTTTTTATTTATAGGGATCATGCTGATCCTCAACAGGTCTCTGTATGTATTTATACAGGCATCAACCGCTTTTCTATTCTGTGAAAATGTCGTCGCTATTTTTGTCGTACCGGTGATTGTCTGGCTGACCACTACCGATGATGCTTTAAGCTATTACACATTTGCCGCCTTGGCTTTATGGCAGTATGCGCTGATCGCTTACCTCATCCAGCGCATCCTGTCCATTAATCTTGTTGCCGCTCTGGTTTTATCCTTCCTTTATTTCATAGTGACTTACGGCGGTGCTTTCGCCCTGGCACAGGTCATATAGCGGCCGTTTGCCAGCCTCAGAATCGGTCCAGCTCGGGATGCGCCACCTCGCCCTGATGCACATGCATCGCCCCTAATTCAGCGCAGCGGTGCAGCGTCGGCACGGCCTTACCAGGATTGAGCAGGCCTTTTTCGTCAAACGCTCTCTTCACGGCATGAAACTGGGTTAATTCGTTATCGGTAAACTGAATACACATGTGATTGATCTTCTCGACGCCCACCCCATGCTCACCGGTAATCGTACCGCCTAATTCAACGCTCAATTTCAGGATGTCGCCGCCAAACTGTTCGGCTTTTTCCAGTTCCCCTTCATGATTGGCATTATATAAAATCAGCGGGTGCAAATTGCCGTCGCCGGCATGAAAGACATTCGCCACCGCTAAACCGTATTTTTCGGATAACCTACTGATATCTTTCAGCACCTTTGCCAAAAAACGTCTGGGAATCGTACCGTCCATGCAATAATAATCCGGCGAAATGCGCCCGGCCGCAGGAAACGCCGCCTTGCGGCCTGCCCACATTTTTTGTCTCTCCTGCTCCGATTGGGCGACTCGGACATCTGTCGCGCCGCTGTCCGTTAACAGAGCGATCGCTTTATCCAGTTCCTCTTCGACCTGCTCCCTCGTGCCATCCAGTTCGCACAGCAATATTGCTTCCGCATTGTCGGGATAACCTGCATGAATAAAATCTTCAGCCGCCTTAATCGCCGCCTTGTCCATCATCTCCAGACCAGCAGGAATCAGACCGCCCGCAATAATTGCCGCGACCGCCTGCCCGGCCTTTTCGGTATCGTCAAAAGCTGCCAACAAAACCTGCGCCAGTTCAGGAATAGGCAACAACTTGACCGTTACTTCAACAAGGATGCCCAGCATGCCTTCCGATCCAGCCATTAATGCCAACAAGTCCAAACCGGCACTATCCAGACCGTGTGAACCGAGAGTGACGAGTTCGCCATCCATCGTCAGCATTTTAACGCGCAAAATATTATGGGTTGTCAGCCCGTATTTAAGGCAATGCACCCCTCCCGAATTTTCGGCGACATTACCGCCTATCGTGCAGGCAATCTGCGACGAAGGATCCGGCGCATAATAAAGCCCATAGGACGCAACCGCCTGTGAAATAGCCAAATTGCGCACGCCCGGCTGCACGACGGCCAGACGGTTGGCGCTATCGATTTCAAGGATTTGGTTGAGCTTGGCCAAACTCAGCAAGACGCCGTTGTCCAGAGGCAACGCTCCGCCGGACAACCCAGTGCCCGCGCCTCTGGCGACTATCGGCACACCCAACTGATGGCAGAACCGAACAATGCGCTGAATCTGCTCGACTGTCTCGGGCAATACGACCAGCCACGGCACGCAGTGATAGGCCGACAAACCATCGCATTCGAATGGCTTCAAGGCTTCCTTGTCAAAAATAATGGCCGCCTGGGGTAAAAACGTTTTAAATTCATTGATCAACACACTGCGGTCAATCTGATGCCGAATTGTTTCCGATGCGTGCGGCTGAATTGTTATCATAAGTCATCGTCAATAAATGAGAGTCAACTATGCATTGTGTCAAATCGAAACTGACAATAGAAGACACAATTAAAAAATCCCGTTTCATCGGAGTGATTGTTCCGTGCATCAGTGAGAACGAGGCATTGCTGAACCTTAAGCAACTGTATGCCGAACATCCCAATGCCAATCACATTGCTTTCGCATACCGCATCAGGACCGACCACGGCTTTGTCAGCCGTTTCCATGATGCGGGCGAACCCGCCGGTACGGCCGGAAAACCCATTTTCCAGCATATCGAAGGCAAACAACTGATTAATCTGCTCATTGCCGTGATCCGCTATTTCGGAGGCGTCAAGCTGGGCGCGGGCGGATTGACGCGCGCTTATGGCAATGCCGCCAAAAGCGTTATCGAGGCGGCGGAAATTCACCCGTTTGTGGAACTGGCAAGCGTCCGGCTGACGCTGGATTACAACCAAATGCAGCCGCTCGAGTACCAATTGAAAAAACTCGACGGCCAGATCGTAGAACAGGATTTTGCCGAACAAATCAAACTGCTGATTCAATTGCCGGCTGACAACGTGGACCTATTGTTACAAAGCTTTCCGGGAAATGCTTGACAACCCTTAGCCGGGCTCAAAAATTGTCTGGTAGGAAACATACATCAATGTTGAAACCAGCGCATATAAGACCGGCGTCAGCAACGGCATCATGCCGCCCCCGATGAATACGGCGGCAAAGACAAAGCCCAGCAGTTTATAGATGGCGCTCAGATGTCGGGTAACAGCCTTATTGCCCTGTTCCTTTGCCTGACTCCAGGTATAGCTTTTAAACAGCATCAGCGGGTAACTGAACCAACTGGCGAACGTGGTCAGCATTAACAGAACAAAAATAAGCGCCACGATTGCCGATGAATAAAGCCAGCCAGCCAGTTGCCGCAAGGACTTGTCGTCCATATTCTCAGGCGTCAACTCCCAATAATAGAAAAACTGGGCAATTTTTTCCCATTCCTCGCTATAAATATTGGCGGCCAGCCTGAAGACAAACCAGCAAAGCACGATGCTGAGAGCCGCCAGCACGGCTAATGGCAAACTTTTGCTGATCGCCCAGTAAAGACTGACCGAATGCCCGGCCGAACTTTTCAAATCCGTGTATTTCGCCACGCCGACCCCGACGAACAGACTCGTCACCGATAGAAAAACGCCCAAAGCCAATGATACACGCCCGACGCCTAACAGGAGGCCGATAACCAGCATGTATCCGATCCACACCAGAGGCTCACGGCCGATCAGCCATAAAGCCTGACTGAGCCAACCGCTGAAGCTTGTCCTCTTCACGCCGAGATCCGCGAAATACCAACGGCCTGGCGCAATTCCTTGATAAAAGGCACGCTGATCGCGCGCGCTTTTTCAGCGCCTTCCTGCAACTGCTGTTCAATGTGCTCCGGCGCCTGCATCAATGCCTCGTAACGCTCTCTTGACGGCGCAATTTGCTCATTGATATGCTCGAACAAGACCTGTTTCATTTCCCCCCAGCCTATGCCATCCGCATAGCGCTGACGGATCTCGGCCACTTCCGATGGCGTAGCAAACGCCTTATAAATGCTGAATAACGTGCAGGTTTCCGGATCCTTGGGCTCGCCGGGCTCCAGGGAATTGGTCTTGATCTTATTGATCAGCTTGCGTAATTTTTTCTCGGGTTCGAACAAGGGAATGGTGTTGTTATAACTCTTGCTCATCTTTCGGCCATCCAGCCCCGCCAGGGTTGCGGCATTTTCATCGACAACCGCTTCAGGCAATACGAAGTGCTCGCCGTAAATATGATTGAAGCGTCCTGCGATATCTCTGGCCATTTCGATGTGCTGAATCTGATCCTTGCCAACCGGCACTTTATGGGCATTAAACATCAGAATATCGGCAGCCATCAGAATCGGATAGCTGAACAGTCCCATGGTCACGCCTTTATCGGGATCGTTCTCGCCGCCCTCCTCGTTTTCGGCAACCGCCGCCTTATAGGCATGTGCCCTGTTCATCAAGCCTTTTGCCGTGACACAAGTCAGCAACCAGGTCAGCTCCATAATCTCGGGCACATCGGATTGCCGGTAAAACACGGCATTCGAGGTATCCAGTCCCAAGGCCAGCCAAGTTGCCGCAATTTCAAGACTGGACTGACGAACCCGCTCCGGCTCCTGACATTTGATCAGCGCGTGATAGTCGGCAAGGAAGTAAAATGGCGAAACATGCGCATCTTTGCTGGCGGCAATCGCCGGCCTGATGGCGCCTACGTAATTGCCCAAATGAGGCGTACCTGTGGTAGTAATTCCCGTTAAAATTGTTGCTTTGGTCATTCGATAATACTCAAGTCCGGTTGTGTTTGGTGTACCATATTACATAAATTCAGGCTAATATCCAGTAGCACACTCAATTAATAACCTTGCTGCAATTCATCACCCATCCGTGTACTTTTTATAGTACACTGCGCCGCTAAAATGATACGGCTCATAGTAAACGCGATAACGAACAATATTTAGCAGGGGAAATCATATGATGGAATATGATGAAAAACGCAGCTATGCTCGCACAGAAGTAAACTGCGATATCATCTATAAACTCGCCGGCTCGAGTGAATATTATCGGGGACGCTGTACATCGATCAGCGGCGCCAGCGTATCATTCACTGCCGACCGCTCTTTTGAATCCGGTAAAGCCATGGAGATCAATGTGATTCCCCACAATGCCATTACACCGCCGATGACGGCTTTTATTGAAGTAGTCAGAAGTACAAAACGTGAAAATGATCGCTACGAAATTGCCGCTACCATACAAAGCATAAAAGGGAATTAATCGCTTTTACTGTTAAAAACCACAAAGCTGTTTTACTTTAATTATGTTTACGATTACCAAAGAGGTCTATTTCTGCTACGGCCACCGGTTAATGAACCATCCGGGCAAATGCCGGAATCTGCATGGCCATAGCGTCAAAGCCTCGATTTCGATACAGCAGGCGCAACTTAACGAGCAAGGCATGGTCTGTGATTTCTCTGAGATCAAAGACTGTGTTGAAAGCTATATTGATCAGCACCTTGACCATAATTTTCTGCTGCACCAGGATGATCCGATCATTCCCATGCTAATTGAAAACAATGAACGTTTTCTCGCGCTGGCCGAACACCCTACCGCCGAAGTGCTAAGCAAAATGATTTATCAACATCTGAAACAGGCAGGTTTTAATGTTGCTCAGGTCGTATTATGGGAGACGGCCAGCGCTAATGCCTGCTACAGTGAGAACTGATATCCGCTATGGGCCTTCTTAATCCGATCAACAAGTCATTCTGCCTGGAACAAGTCTGTGCGTCCAACTACCGCAAGCTATTCCAGCTGATTCCCGACCTGCTGGCTTTCAAAGAACAAGCCATCGGTCTTGCACCTGACAAAACCACGCTGCACCTGGAAGTCATTGAGCGCACGCCCTATACCATGACCGTGGATCTAAGCCATTGCTTCAAGAAAAACCGCCATGAGCTTCTGGAGCCTGCCGTAAAAATAAGGATCTATCTTGATGCGCAGCTGGCGGAAGTGCTTAGCGACCATGCCCGGGAAAGCGTGCCGCACACATTCAAAGATCCGGGCTTGAGCATTGAAATCATGAATTACAAATGGCGTCTGAACTATTTTCTGCAAAAATGGCTGGACCACTGTTTAAAACATCACTACCAATTCAGCAATAAACCATCGATAGAAGCCCTGGCATGAAGCCCTGCCAGATCAGCTAAAAGCAACCCCAAGCTTCGCCCGCCATAAACTTGCCATGCGCAGAAAACCCCATACATTAAACTGGCTTATACTACTGCTGAGCTTGTTCCGCATTGGCCGCAAGCACCCTGTGCTGTTGCTGATGATAATCTTACTCGGAGCCGGCGATTATGCATATGAAGTTAAGATTGCTCGTCCAGCCCTGCTTTTTCAGGGCACCCCTCAAGCCCGCGATGCAACAAACTATGAGACCTGGTTTCGGGTATTGCGCAATGACGGATTTATTCTGGGTTATTCGGATTTGCGCGGCAACCCTCTATGGGTAGAGTACGCGCTCACCCCGCTCTCCAACAATGCCCCGTCCTTAAAACGCCCCAACCGCTTTGAAACGGACTGGCGCAGCATCAACCGCGTCAGCCATGACAGCTACCAGCAGAGCGGTTATGACCGTGGACACATGGCGCCGAATTATGCGATCAGTCGCCTTTACGGCAAAGAGGGGCAAGCCGACAGCTTCTTAATGACCAACATCAGCCCGCAGAAATCCAAGCTGAACCAGCGGGTATGGCAACGCCTGGAGGAAGTCGAAATCCAACATTTCACCAAAAGATTCGGCAAAGTCTGGGTTGTTACAGGCCCGGTCTTCAGCGGCACTGTCGAACGCCTGGCGTCAGACTGGACAGTGGAAGTACCGGATGCGTTTTATAAAATCTATATAGCGCGCCCCAATCCTAATAGACCGCCTATTGCACTGGGATTTTTGATACCGCAAACGGTTAAAGGCAAAGAGCCATTGATGCAGTTCGTGACCACTATCGACCATCTGGAAGCGCAAACCGGTCTGGACTTTTTTCCCGATCTGGACGACAAAATCGAAGATGCCGTGGAAGCCAGCGCTGATCCATTACCGTGGGATCTGCCAGCCGTCAGTAAACTGCCGCCGCGTTATTGAACGCGGCCCGGCTCTAATCGGACAAGTTGCCTAGGGAAAATCTGACGCCTCGGCTTATTAAACAAACATTTCTTGATCTGGCTCAACTTTGATATCGCAAAGTTTGTTTAAATAGCCTCGCTCTTAGCGCAAAATTGCTGAAAATTCCTCTCACGCAGCATATTTGTCTAAGTTCTACCTACATAGAATTACTAATTTTTAAATCCAACGAGCTTTCGGGCTGTTTGGCGATTATTCCGAATAATAGCCAAACAGCTTTTTTTTATCGATGATTTTCAATTGCTTGGATTTCACTTCAATCAACTGCAGTGCTTGAAAATGATGGATAATGCGGCTGACCGTTTCATGGGCGATCCCCAAATAGTTGCCTATCTCCTCGCGCGACATGCTCAGGCGAAACTCCAGCTCCGAATACCCCCGCATTCTGAGCCGTTCAGAAATATGCAGAATGAAACAAGCCACGCGCGCTTCCGCCGACCTTCGGCTAAGCATCATCTTTTGCACTTGGCTGTCATACTGATCGCAGGAACGCTGCAGCAGCGCTTGGCTTAGGCCTGGCGTTTTAAAGGCCAGCATTTCAATTTTATGGGCCGGCAGATGGCAATAATTCACCGTTTCCAGAGCGATAGCCGTACAGTTATGAATTTGTGCCGACAGGCCGTCAAATCCCAGCAACTCCCCAGGCAAGATAAAATCAACGACCAGCTCATTGCCGCTTTGGTCGAAACTGAGCAGTTTTGCGCTGCCTGAGCGCAAGGCGATAATGCCTCTGAATGGGCTGCCGGCATGATAGATAGCCTCGCCCTTCCGGCGGATATTGTTCCTGTTGACCAGTAAGCCCAATTCGCCAATCTCCGCACTGGTTAGTCCTTTTGGAATACATATGTTATCCAGGTTACAGTTTTCACACGTGATGGTTGATTTACTGGTCAATGGATGTGGAGCTGTTGGATCTATCATAAGGTCAGGATGAGGGAAGGACATTAAAATAGGCGACAAATCTATCAAAAACTTAGCTTGGTCACAAGCGCGCCCGGTTTATTGGCTAAGGCATTACAAAAGCGACTGATAAAGCAAAGAGGCTCTGACGCAACGCAGAATACCGTAATTGTAGTGGCCGCCGAACCTCTCAAAGACAGGCTTGAGCGCATTTTTCTGGTCTTCCGGCAGACTGATAAACGCATCCTCTATCAGCCTGATTTCCGGCTCCGGCAATTCAACCACATCGGCCAGTGCCAATAGTCCCTGTTCCAGAGACTGAGATAAATGGCCATAAATGGTTGTCTCTTGCATTTCCCGTTGTCCGGCAATCTGCTTCACGCTGTAGCCCAGCCTGAATAAAGCCAGTGACTCGGCTATGGTATCAGATAAACCGATCGGCCCGTTATTTTCAATAGCGACAAATTCGCTGATAACAGTCAGAAATTCATCGCCATAAAGCGCCAGCTTGCGTTCACCAACGCCCGATAACAGACTCATCTGCTGAAGCGTCACAGGTTTGGCTTCCAGCATGGCCATCAAGGTCGCATCATGGAAGATTACATAAGGCGGCACATCCTGCGCATCGGCCAGTTCGCGGCGCTTGGCGCGCAGCGCATTCCACAGCAGCGCATCCTGGCTGCCAGCAAGCTGCCGGCTTTCGCCTTTGCTGCGTTTAATCTTGCCGGGCTGCAAATCCTTGCGCAGCATCAGTTGCTGCTCGCCGCGCAGAATCGGACGGCACGCCTCGGTCAGCTTGAAGGCGCCGAAGCCTTCAAAGTCGACCGCGACCAGCCCTCTGGCCACCAGTTGCCGAAATACCGAACGCCACTGACCTTCGTCCAATTCCTTGCCGATGCCGAAAGTGGACTGCCGGTCATGGCCAAAGCTTTTGATTCGTTCATTGTCCTTACCAAGCAACACGTCGATCAGATAATTGACGCCGAAGCGCTGCTCGGTGCGGTAAATGCACGACAACGCCTGCTGCGCGGCCAGCGTGCCATCCCAGGTCTCCACTGGCTCCAGGCAGGTATCGCAGTTGCCGCACGGTTGCGCCAAGGTGTCGCCGAAATAGCTCAGCAGCGCCTGCCGACGGCAATGCACCTGTTCGCACAAGGCCAGCATCGATTCGAGCTTGTGGTATTCGAGCCGCTTGTGCGCCTCATCGGCATTGGAATCCGCCAGCATCTGCCGCAGCATGATGACATCCTGCAGGCCGTAAGCCATCCACGCATTGGCGGGCAATCCGTCACGTCCGGCCCGTCCTGTTTCCTGATAATACGCCTCGACGCTTTTAGGCAAATCCAGGTGCGCGACAAAGCGCACGTTCGGCTTATCGATGCCCATGCCGAAAGCGATCGTGGCCACAATCACCAGCCCGTCCTCCATCAGAAACCGGTGCTGATGCTGCTGCCGCAGATCGGCGGTCATGCCGGCATGATAAGGCAGCGCATTGATGCCTTTGGTCCTGAGCCATTCGGCTGTCGCCTCAACTTTCTTACGCGACAGGCAGTAAACGATACCGGCATCGCCGGCATGTTCGGCACGAATGAAATCGAGCAACTGCTGTCGTGCATTCTGCTTCTGCACGATCCGGTAACGGATATTGGGACGGTCAAAGCCGCTTTGGAACAGCCGGGCCTGTTCCAGCCCCAGGCGTTGTATGATTTCCTGCCGCGTTTTCTCATCGGCCGTGGCCGTCAGCGCAATGCGCGGAATAGTAGGAAAACGCTCGTGCAGCATCGAAAGCTGTAGATAATCGGCGCGGAAATCATGTCCCCATTGCGAGACGCAATGCGCTTCATCGATCGCGAACAGGGCGATTTCAAGACGTTCGAACAGCGCCAGCGTGCGCGCCGACGTCAGCCTTTCCGGTGCAATATAGAGCAGATCGAGTTCACCGCGCAGCAGTTGCTGCTCGATGATGCGCACTTCACCCTGATCCAGCGTCGAATTGAGAAAGGCGGCTTTTACGCCGACCTGAAGCAGGGCAGTGACCTGATCCTGCATCAGCGCGATCAACGGCGAAATGACGATGCCGACGCCGGGCCTGATCAGGGCCGGAATCTGATAGCACAACGACTTGCCGCCGCCGGTCGGCATCAAGACCAGCGCGTCCTGTCCGGCCAGCAATTGCTCGATAACAGCCTGCTGTTGTCCCCTGAAACTGTCATAGCCGAAAACCGCTTTGAGTATGTCAATGGGCTTGCTGTGCACGGCTTCCTTCACTGCGATAATATTTCTTCAATCAGTTAATACCTTCTATAATAGACTAATTATATCAGGACTACAGGGTACAAACGTCCAATCTATGACTCATTTGAATAATAATAAGCTTTCAACATGCCTCGATCACCTTCAGGAACACGGTCAGCAGCAATTGCTCTGTGAGGGCCTTAAAGGCATTGAAAAAGAAAGCCTGCGTATTTCCAAGGACGGCTTTATCGCCCAGACCCCTCACCCGGAAGCGCTGGGCTCCGCTCTGACCCATCCTTATATCACGACGGATTATTCCGAAGCCCTGATTGAATTGATCACGCCGCCTTTCGCCGATGTCAGGGACACGTTGTCATTTCTGCACAATACCCACCAGTTCGTCTACGATAACCTGGACAACGAAATGCTGCTGGCCGCGAGCATGCCCTGCGGCATAGACGGCGATGAAAGCATACCGATTGCGCAATACGGCTCGTCCAATATCGGCCGCATGAAGCACATTTACCGGCACGGTTTATGGCACCGCTACGGCAGGACCATGCAGGCCATTGCCGGCATACACTTCAATTACTCCGTGCCCGAGGCCCTCTGGCCCGTCCTGTACGCACTGGAAAAACCGGATGTTAGTCCGGAACAGTTCAAAGCCGATGCCTATTTCGCATTGATCAGGAATTTTCAGCGTCTGGGCTGGCTGATCCTATATCTGTTCGGCGCCTCGCCTGCCATCTGCAAGAATTTCTTCAAAAGCCGTCCGGCGCTGATGGCCGGGTTTCAGGAATTCGATCCGGGCACATTGTACCATCCTTATGCAACCTCTTTGCGCATGAGCGATATCGGTTATAAAAGCAAAAATCAGGCTAGCCTGCGGATCGATTACAACTCGCTGTCCGGCTATGTCGCCAGTCTGGGCAAGGCCATCGCCACGCCTTATCCGGATTACGAAAAAATCGGCACGGTCGTGGACGGGCAGTATCTGCAGCTCAACAGCAATATCCTGCAGATCGAAAACGAATTCTACAGCACGATGCGGCCTAAACAGATAGCCGAGTCCTGCGAAAAGCCGACCCTGGCGCTCAAGCGCCGAGGCGTGCGCTACGTGGAAATGCGCTCGCTTGACCTGGATGTCTTCACCCCTATCGGCATCGATGAGAGCAAAGCCCGTTTCATAGAAGCGCTGTTGCTGACCTGCCTGCTGAAAGACAGCCCCTTGATTTCCGAGCAGGACCTCCGCATCAACAATGCCAATCAGCTGGCCGTCGCACAATTCGGCAGGAAGCCGGGACTGGAACTTGAAAGGGGTGGAAAGAAAATACTTTTACAGGACTGGGCCGCCGAAATTCTCGCCGACATGCAGCCGGTCTGCGACATCCTGAACGGCGACGATGCCGGCAAACCTTACAGCCAGACTCTCAAGCAACAGCAAGAAATCGTCGGCAACCCCGACCTGACCGCATCGGCGCGCATACTGAAGCACATGGGACATCAGCAACAGCAGTTCGGCTGCTTCTCCCTGAACAAATCGGCCGAGCATGAACAGTACTTCCGGCAACACAAGCTCGATGACAAGAATACTGCACAGTTTAATGAACTCGCCGAGCAATCGCTGGCCAAACAAAAAGAAATCGAAAGCCGCGATCAACTGCCTTTTGACGAATTTTTAAGACAGTATTTCGCACAAAGCTGACTTTATATCACTGACCTTCATGACTGCATTCAACATCGATAATTTACAAACCGAGCTGGCACAGAAAAACCCGCGCGCCGTTCTCAAAAAAGCCTTGGAGCTTTTCGACAACATCGCCATTTCCTTCAGCGGCGCCGAGGATGTCGTGCTGATCGACATGGCCGTCAAGATCAGGAAAGACATTCCGGTTTTCTCTCTCGATACCGGCCGCCTGCATCCTGAAACCTACCGCTTCATCGAGAAAGTCAGAAAGCATTATCAGATTGACATCGAGCTGCTGACGCCGGACCGGGACATACTGGACCGTTTCGTGAAAAGCAAGGGCCTGTTCAGCTTCTACGAAGACGGCCACCAGGAATGCTGCGGCATCCGTAAAGTGGAGCCGCTAAAGCGCAAACTGGCGCATCTGGATGCCTGGATCACCGGCCAGCGGAAAGACCAAAGCCCCGATACCCGACAAGCCATTCCCGAAGTGCAACTGGATACGGCGTTCTCAACGCCTGAGCACACGCTGGTCAAATTCAACCCATTGGCCAACTGGAGTTCGGCACAGGTCTGGGATTACATAGAAGCCTGGCAGGTGCCCTATAACGAACTGCATGAAAAAGGCTTCATCAGCATAGGCTGCGAGCCCTGCACACGCCCCGTCCTGCCTAATCAGCACGAGAGAGCCGGCCGCTGGTGGTGGGAAGCGGGAGCAAAAAAAGAATGTGGTTTGCATGCCGGCAATTTAAAGAACAAAAACGAGTAAAAAGGCGACACAGCCGGCTTGTTATCGCTATTATGGCTCTACTTGTTCTATAATTTTTTAGCAGCAAAAATCCGAAGGCCGGGCAGAGGAACGAACCCGGCCTTCGGGCGACGAAGAAACGGAGTTTCCGCAAAAGCAACCCAGACTACGAGCTAAGGAAATCGTGCCCATATCCATCCAGTAAAAGCACGCCCCAGGACGTAACTGAATCGTGTATCGGCAGGAAATGCCTTTGTTTTCGCGGCGGCCGATCAAATCGTTCTAAATGACAATTTATGCAATAAAACACTGATCAGGCGGTCGGACACTCTTGCCAAGCGCTGCTTGGCTCATAACCCAGGCAGCGCTTGGCAATACTTCACAGCTGTTCCTCGTTTTGAGGCGTATATAAAGCGATGAAAGGTAAAACAATAAAAAACTTGGCAAGCTGTCTATTCGCGCTCTTTTCTTTGCACGAGAGCGCTTTAGCGTCGGAACAATTGTCCTGCGACACAATCGCCGAAAACGATATTGTCGATCTTGATCTGTCGGAACTGGGCAAAGTGCCGGTTTTTATGTCCGCCAATCAAAAAGCGACCTGCACCAGGCAAGCGGCCGGCATTGTAACCGTGATCTCCGGCCAGGAAATCCGCAATATGGGCGCCCGGGATCTGGTCGACGTACTGCAACTGGTGCCCGGTTTCAGTTTCGGCATCGACACATCCAATGTCGTCGGCTTGGGTATTCGAGGCATTCAGGCCCATGAAGGCAAAGTCGCGGTTTTCATCGACGGCATCAATTTAAACGAGCACCGGTTTGGAACGACCCAGTTCGGCAATCATTTTCCGGTCGAGCAAATCGACCGCATCGAAATCATCCGCGGCCCCGGTTCCATCATCCATGGCAATTTTGCAGAAATGGGCGTGATCAACATCATCAGCAAAAGCGCCGCTCAGATAGACGGCGTCAAAGTGACCGGAGAATACGGCCGTTTTGAGCGCGGCGAATCCCGAAAAGTCACGGAACTTGTCGCTGGCAAGAAATGGGACGACTGGGAAGTCACGCTATCCGGCAAATATGGCCTGGCCCATCGGAGCGACCGAATCTATCATGATGCGGTTGGGCAAAGCTTTGACATGGCCGACAGCAACGAACTGGAGTCAGGAATGGTAAATCTAGGCGTAAAATATAAGGACATTGACTTCCGCTTTCTTGCCGATGACTACAGCGTCGACAGCCGCGACGGTTTTGCTGCAACAATGACTGAGCAAGACAGGCATCTGACCAACCGATTTACTACTTATGCGGCCAATTTAAACTATCAGCATGATTTTACTGAGGCCATTCAATTGGACCTCAACGCCCAATTTTCCCGTCAGAATCCTTGGGAGCGCACCCGAAAGTATTTCGACGGCCGCCCATCAGTATTGCGCGAACAAGTCTTTGTCGATTTTTATAAATTCAACGCCAAAACCACATTTGCATCCGATGAAGGCAACTATGTGGTATTGGGCAACAGTTTCTCCTTCGATAAATTCGATATCCGTGTGAGCGAGCCTGGGGGTCTGAATGCCCCCTTGCCGACCTTCAGCGATTACACCGCTTATGCTGAAGCCAGCTATGCTTTCCCCTGGGTAACTATGTTGGCCGGACTGCGCTTCGATGCCTACAATGAATACGGCACTAACTTGGCCCCGCGCTTTGCCTTGACAAAAGATTTCGGCCGGTTTCATTTCAAAGGCCTTTACAGCGAGGCTTTCCGCATACCGACGGGTGGCAATTACCAAAAAAACGTGGAATACAACCTTATCCTGCCAGAGAATGAACAAATCGACCAAGTGAATCCTGAGAGGACCTACACGGCAGAAATAGAGCTAGGCTATGAATTGCTCGACAATCTGGATTTAACCATCAATCTGTTCGATATCCGCAGCAAAAACATCATTTTGTATCAAGTCGATAAAACCAGGAATAACGCTGACTATTATATCAATGCCGCCGGCCAAAACACCCGCGGCATCGAAACCGGATTGCGTTACAACGCCAAAGACTGGGGCTATCTGGAATTGGACTATTCTTTTTATCAATCGACCCGTAACACGGCGGACAAATACAAGATCATAACCACCCAAAACCAACAGATTCATGACCGGCTCAATATTGGCTTTCCCACTCACAAAGTGACGCTCAACGCCCATGCCATTATCACGCCATCGTTTTCCATCAATCCGACCTTGATATTCGTTAGCGATCGTTACGGCTATAACGGCGATCTCCTGACGCAACACAAGCCAGCCTGGGTCGCTAACGTCTATTTTCGCTACCAGAACCTGCTGACCAAAGGATTGGATGTCGGATTAGGCATTTATGACATCTTTAATGAGCGCTTTGAATACGTCCAGCCTTACAATGGAGGCCACCCTGCTCTACCCGGGCCATCCCGAGAAATCATGCTGAAGCTGTCCTATCAGTACTGATGATGCCCGTTCTCTCCCATCAGCTTGATAAATTGAAACGACAAAATCGATTATGCGCTTTTTGCAGCTGCTAACGAAGTCGGTCTTTATATCGGCGCTGCTGTTGAGCCAAGGCTGGGCCATAGATCATCGGGAGCTGACGATTAAGGCGGCTTATCTTTTCAGGTTATCGCTGTTCGTGGAATGGCCGCCGTCCAAGCTCAGTCCAACCGGCTCTGAGCCGATGCTTTTTTGCGTTGCCGGCAATCAAGGCATGAGCGAGGCCCTGAAAACAGCCTTGGCCGACAAATCGATCAATCAGCATAAAATAGAAGTGGCCGAGGTACAGCTGCGTAACGACTTGTCTGCCTGTCATCTGCTTTATTTGCCCAGGCATATCCAGACGCCGAAGCCCTTTTTACAAGCAGTGGTTTCCCATCCGGTCCTGACTGTCGGAGAAACCGAGGCATTTTACCGACAGGACGGAATGATATATCTTTACACTAAGGAAAACAGAATCCGCTTCGCTATCAATGAACAGGCGGCCAAAAAGGCCGGTCTGGAATTAAGAGCGCAATTATTGCATTTAGCCGATCAGCCACCATGATTCAGAACAAACGCTCCATCAAAAACTGGCTCTTCTTCGTCATCATGTTGACCAGCACTATCGTGCTCCTGATAGCGGGCCTGCTGTTCATAACCTTCCGGATGGTGCAGTTGAAGCAGGACATGAACAACAGTCTGACCATCCAGGCCGGCGTCATAGCCGATAACGCCCAGGCCGTCATTGTGTTTGGCGATAAGGATGAGGCCAATAACTTGTTAGCCTCATTGAAATACGACCCTCAGGTCATCTATGCATTATTACTGAACGACGAAAAACAGATTCTTGCCCATTATCAGCGCCCCGGCAGCGATGTGCCGATTACGACAGAGGCTATAGGCGAATTCTTGACCGAAAACCCGGCCTCTAGCGAAACCGAGCGCTATCTGGCCTATACTCGCCCCATTTATTCGCATGCCAATAAGATCGGCCATGTAATCCTGTTTGCCGATTTTTCCCGTTATTGGCAGTTGCTGACCCGCTCGGCGTTGGTAGTAGCCTTTGTAATCGTTCTCGCCCTGTTCGTAGCCTTATTTTTATCTTACATTTTGCAAAAGCTTATCTCGAAACCGATCGAGTCGCTGGCCAGCTTTGTCAGCACCGTTACCGAAGGGCAAAATTATGAATTGAGAACGGAGAATAAAAGCTATGCCGAAATCGAACAGCTGGCGACCGCCTTCAACCAGCTGCTGGAGCAGATCCACCGTGCGATATCGGCGCGCGATCATGCTCAACACCAATTGAGGACATACAGTTTTCAATTGGAAGACCTGGTTTATCAACGAACCCGTCAACTGGAAGAAGCCAAAGAGGCGGCTGAGGCATCATCCAGGGCCAAATCGGCGTTCCTGGCCAATATGAGCCATGAGATCCGAACCCCGATGAACGCCATTGTCGTGTTTACCAAATTGGCGCTAAATGCATCGGAATCCCCCCATCAGCAGCAGCAACTGAAGCGGGCGCTTGAATCGGCCGATTTGCTGCTGGCCTTGATCGACGACCTGCTCGACATCTCCCGCATTGATGCCAACAAAATGGAACTGGACTATCAGAACTGCAATTTATTTGAAATCCTGACCAGCATCGTCCAAATGTTGACCGCCAAATTTGTAGAAAAAGGACTTGAATTCATCATAGACATCTCTGAGACCGTGCCCCGATTTATCGAGACCGACTCACTGCGTTTAAAACAGGTGCTGATCAATTTATTGACCAATGCGATAAAATTCACCGAAGCGGGACAAATCCGCCTGACCATCTCTGCCAGTGCAATGGGTTCAGCTGCGCAGGTGACTTTCGTCATCAGCGATACCGGCATCGGCATGGACCGCGAAACCATCACCAGGATATTCGAGGTCTTCAGCCAGGCTGATGTATCAATCACACGCAAATATGGGGGTACCGGGCTCGGGCTCAGCATTTCCAAAAAACTGGTCGCCTTGATGGGAGGAAATCTGAACGTTGACAGCCACCCAGGGCAAGGCAGCCGATTTTCCTTCTCGCTGCCGATCAAATCAGCACTACCTGACTATGATGATGCTATTATCAGCCGGTCTGCTGCGTCGATGCCGGCCGTCATAGTCGTCGAATCGCGCCAACAAAGCCGGGAACATCTGCTCAAGCTGCTGCAATCGTTGGGATGCAGCGTCGACGGCGCCGCAACAGGCAATGAAGCGCTGGCTTTGCTGGCGCAGCGCCACTACCGCCATTTGCTGATAAGCCGGAACCTGCCGGATATTGATGCCTTTGCCCTGGTGCGCCAAATCAGAACCGATCCTCAATTATCGGACATTTCGATTTCCCTGATGGACAGCCTGCTGGGCGAACAGGCCGTCAAACAGTTCTCCGAAACGGTTACACAGGTGGATTACCTGAAAACGCCCATTTTCGATCGGACACTACTTTGTCGGCATCTGCTGCAGAACCAGCAAGAAACCGAACCGCAAATATTGCCTCATTTCTCCCCTCCACCCCAGACACCTAAGTTATTCAACGTGTTGATTGTCGATGACTACTATATTAACCGCCTGCTGATCATGGACATCCTTCAAGATCAGGTAGAGCATTTTCTGGAGGCCGGCAACGGCCGCGAAGCGCTGGAAATTCTGCAAAAAGAAAAAATTGATCTGGTGTTAATGGATATTCAAATGCCGGAAATGGACGGTTTCGAGGCGACGCGACAGATCAGGCGCCAACTCCATCTCACAGCTTTGCCGATCATCGGCATGACGGCTTTTGCAGCCGAAAGCGACTGCCGGCAATGCTACCAGGCCGGCATGAACGACGTTTTGACTAAGCCGGTCGACATCGACCAATTAAAGAAAATATTCGACCAGCTCGGCAAAGGACGAACAAAATTTGCAACCGAAGATCATGCGGCCGGCCTCACACTCTCGAATTATCGATTACCCGGTATAGATGTCGAAAGCGGCCTGTCGCGGCTGCGCAACGATGAAGAAAAATACAAAAAACTGCTCGTGCTGTTTTATAAAAGCTATCAGGGCAAGGAATCCTTGCTGGAAGACCATCTGGAACAAAAAAACTGGACCGCCGCTGAAGTCTGGGTGCATGCGCTGAAGGGTATTTGTGCCAATCTATCCATCTCCAGCGTTAATGACAGCTGTGTAGCGCTTTATGAACAATTGAAGAATCGATCCGTCAACCAGCAGGATTTGCGGCAATTCAAGCACCATCTCACCGAAGTCATCATGGGCCTGCAACAATTGGCTGAATCGGAGCAATGATACCAGCCAGAAGAAACTTGCCCACAATCACGGCTTTTATTGCTTAAAGCAGAATATTTATACTTGGAAATTGCAAAAAATTCTTAGTGATTCAACTCAGCGGGATCGCTTTGCTCAACACTGTTTATAGAGACAAAAATGAGGCGCTATCGCCGATCCAAGCTCGCGCACCTGGCGTCGCAGATAGGTTGATCTTGAAGACGAGGGAACCCGCTACCCTGGTTGTGAAAAAATAGACAGTACCTTTACTGCCGACTGACAGCTTGCAACCGGGAACCGGACACATGCTCCCGCTCCTGGGTCAGCTGAACTGACTCTCAACCCGCTGCCGCTGACTGCTTGGCAGCATCCATCCGGCTGCGGAGACTAAAAGGCCGCATATCGCTCCATGCCTCTTTGATATACGCCAGACAGGTTTCTTTACTCCCGGCCTTGCCGACGGCCTGCCAACCGTCCGGGATAGCCTTAAAGTCTGGCCAGATTGAATATTGCTGTTCGTGGTTAACAACGACCTTATAGGTCATCCAATCATCTTCCTTGCCCTGGCTCATGAATTGTTCCTTTCCGTCATTAAATTTTTGCAATGGCTTTTTGACATTTGTACTGGAGTACCCCAGGCATTGAAAGCCTGGGGTACTCCATGCGCAGGGGCTTGGCTTATAAAGATAATGCCAAACCAGCGCCTACAGTAACAGTCGCGCCGGCTTGCAAACTTACTTCAGGCAATACTGCGTCTACTGTAGTGACTACTGATCCCAGAAGACCGTTTACCAGAGTCAGAGTGCTGCTCAGCACAGAATCCAAACCTAAGAGCGCGCCAGCTGAAACATTGTCCATCTGAGCATCAGTCAAAGCCACAGGCTCAGCAGAAGCCAAACCCGTTACAGTTAAAAGAACGCCCGCTACCAATGTTTTCATCAATTTATTTTTCATAATTAATTATCTCTATTTTTAGTATTATTAACATAACCCATCCTGAACCTATCAGAATGAGAGATTATTTACCGTAGCGTTTCCTCAAACTCCCTAAAGCACTCGGTAAATTCCTTCTGCGATCGTCGCCACCGAAGTATCCATTGGATGCCTAATGGCGCCGCCGACCGTTCAGTTATCTCTTTTGGGAATCCGGCCATATTTTCCTGTCATGGCGCTTCCCTATATCCTTATATCCAGGCTAATCCTCGCCCTCTCGTACAAAAACTTAAGCTTTTCTTAAATCATTGGCCATACTGTAACCTAACTATATGACGATCATATGACAAGCTTCCCTCAGTCGATGACGAAAAAAATGGCTTGTTAAGTTGAGCCCATTTTCATCTCAACTGATAAAGGGCGGCGCTTCCCGTCTGGTCAATGCCCCAGCATGCATCTGATAGCTCGACCTTTAACTTAGCATATATCGTGCCCATGTTAACCAGCCGGGCCAATCTGGTGCTTTAGTCTAATAAAGCCATAAGGTCAAATAAGGGACACACTGATCCAGTGCTTTTTGAAATAAAAAACCCAGAAATGGGGCATGTAACTTCATTGTTCCACGCCCAGCCCGCTGCTTAGGTTTTATCTTAGTGAGCTATCGCTATTGAATAAAACGATATGTTTAGATAAACGTATCGCATATTCTCATAAAGCAGCTTGGGTTCATTCTGCCTGGCAATAGCTTCGGTCAGGTACGATGCCCTGAAATGTACTTGTTGGCGGGAGCTTGTGGCTGCTTCATCAGCTTCTTCTAGACTGTCTAGTGGTGCTCAAACAACTTTGCGCTATAAGCACTATCGGGCTGCGCTTAGCTTCGTGTCTACTGTTATCCGGCTTAATTGAAGGCTGGATTATGAATTACCAGCAGCCAGTCATTGTTCGGATTTCCCGATAATCAACGCGCAAAAATCGACCCTGCCGATGATATGGACTGCCTTTTCCTAATCGTTAAGTTCGAGTCCTCAGCACCAGTATCTTCCCGATTGATTGAAAACCTATCACCTCCTCAAGCATCAGTCCGGCCTGATCGAAAAGGTTTTGCCATTCAGCAAGCGTTCTTTCCCTGCCTCGGGTATTCACGAACATCTGCATATCGAAAGCGGCACTGGAATAATCGGACTTCAATTCCGAAACAATCAATTCCATGAGCGCAATCCGGGCGCCGGTGTTCCCAATTGCAATGACGAGATTGCGCAAGACCTTGACGCAGTTTTCATCATCCATGCCATGTAAAACAGCGCTCGCCAAGTAGATGTCTTTGTCGCTTGCCGCCTCAGGAATCGATTCGAACAGATCGCCGGACTGAAAGCTCAGCCTCACTAGCAGAGCCGGAGCCTCGCGCCCTAGCCAATAATGTTCCGCTTCACGGACAATTTGGGCGCGGTCCACCACCAGGGCTTTCAGGTGCGGATGCCGTTTCAGGATAGCCAGGGATTTACTGCCTTTTGACCCGCCGATATCAATGACGCGCTCGAAGCGTCCCCAATCGAAGTCCAGCGCGAAGCTGTCGCCAGACAGCGCTTCCACGCTGTCCATCGCCAGCGAGAACAGGCGATCGAATTCGGGATGGCTATCCATATAACCGTACAGTTCCTGCCCATGCGCGAGCTGGAACGAAACATGTCCGCTCTGCATGCCCTGTTCCAGTTGCTCGTACCACGGCCGGCTCATCTCTTCTGAGTTATGCATCAGAATCATTGCGCGTACGCTTTTCGGATTGTCCTCCTTCAGATAAGCAGAAAGGCTATTGTTGGTGAACACGCGAGGCGACACCTCCTCGAAAACGCCCAGTGCCGCCAACATCCGGAGCAATCGGTAGATGCCATCAGGTTCGGCGGAAACGCGAGCGGCAATCTCGTCTGCGGCGAATTGCTCGCTGCCCAGCACTGTGGCTATATCGAGCCGTGCGGCGACGTAAAGTGCCCGCGACTGCCAGAACGCCGAGCCGATCTGCATGAGGCGGAACGGCGGCGGTGTAATCCTGTTCGGGATGTTTTGCAGCCAGCCGGCGAATTTCATCAATTTGGAGAAGCGCCGAACGGCTCCGGCATTTTTCTGCAACGGCATAGCCCCTCCGTTACCGGTGCGCGGCCGGCGCAAGGCCCGCCGTAAAGAGTTGGCCGTTGAAGCTGGCCAGATCTTCGATGAACGCGTCATCCATCGCGTGGCCCATTTGTTCTTCGAAAATGTCTTTCAACAGCATCGGCGTCATGGCCAGACTGACGAAGGCCATCCTGAGGATATCCGGATCTACCGATGGCGCAATCTGCCCTTGCGTTTTCAAGTCGGCCACTTTCCGCGCGCCCCGCGTGCGCCCGCGTTCCAGCAGCTGTTGAATAAAACGCCGCCCCGGCCCCTGGTTCAATGCCAGCACTTTCAGGATCAGCTTGGGAAATTCCGGCCGGTTGGTCATCGTGTCGTAATAAAGGCGAAAATAGCCCGAAAAACCTTCCGCTGATGACAACATCGGGCCGTCCAGCACATCCAGCAGCGGATTCAGCATATCTCGGATCATCTCCTCGTACAGACCTTTCTTACTGCCGAAGTAGTAGCGGATCATGGAAATATTGGCGTCGGCCTTTTCGGCAATCAGGCGGGTAGTGACCTTGTGGTATTCGTCGGCTAAAAAACATTCCAGAGCCGCCTTGAGCAGTCGCGTCCGTACGGGGTTGGAAGAGTGTTGGGGGACAGTATTCATCGCTTTCTCCTATAGCGGGCAATCAAGAGTAGATTAGCATCCGCAAGCCGGCCTCAACAGCATTTTCGTCAATCAGTTCACGTTGTTTGATTGACTGGCAATATCACATCTTTCTGCAAATGCTGTAGCTTCCATCCTGACCATATGCTTTTCCGTCATAATGTTTTTTCTTCCATGACCCGCAACTATAAGAAAACGTTACCAGACTTCTGAAATTAAAATGTCGAGCTCCCGCTCACAGATTTGCTCTATAAGACAAAAAAAACCAAAGACTCGCTGCAAACAATAAAATAGAGCCGCAAAGCAGCAATATCGGAAACGTCCAGGAAGAATTGCCTTGATGCGCACGTGCCGGCTGGATTTTGTCGGCCGGTCTGGTTGGGCTTCTTCTTGGAGTGGGCGCAGCCTGGCTGAAATTGTTCTTTAAGGGCGAAACTTGCGGTGCAGCATTTTGCGCCGGTGTCTCCCGTTGGCGGCTCGGCAGCGATAAATAGACTTCGCTCCCTAACCCTATTTCATCGGCCGCCCGCCTGACGCTCTCCAGATCAACTAAAGTTTTGTTGGCTTCATAGCTGACACGAAGCGCCCTGTCGCAAAATGTATTAACCAGACGAGGCGTGCCCCGGGCGGCGCCTATAAGCGTTTCAATGGCCTCGTCGGTAAAAATTCTTGATTGGCAGCCCGCAACTTTCAATCGATGCATTATGTATTCATGCGTTTGCAGAGGCGTCATTCTGCCTATGGGCTCCAGCCAGGCAATGCGCTGTTTGAACGACTCCAGGTTAGGCTGGGCCAATTTGGCAAGAAATTCCTCCTGTCCGATCAGGAGCATCTGTATTAGTTTGATATTGCCGTGTTCAAGATTATTCAAAATCCGGACGCACTCCAGCACATCGTCGGATATCTTGTGCACTTCATCTATGATCAGCAGGCAGCGATTGCCTTCGCTATGGAGCTTTATCAAATAGTCCTTGATATCCCTTAAAACAAAAATTCTGCCGGACAGCTCAGGCCTGATTTGCAATTCCTGTGTGAGAAAAAGCAACAGTTCATCACTGGTATCCGGCGGCTCGCCCAACCAGATTACTCTGGTTTTCTCGGGGATGGATACCATGAGCTTTTGGCTCAAGGTGGTTTTCCCTGTGCCGATGGGCCCTACCACTACCATCAAGCCTCTTCCCGCCCACAAACTATCGATTATGCGACTGAGCACACGACTGTAATCGCCCCGTTCGAAAAAACATGCCGGATCAGACACGTTTTCAAACGGCAGGCTTTGTAATGAAAAATGATTTGTATACATACCACCTCGTTCCAGATTGTTCAAAAGACGGATACGCTTCAGCACAGCGTCTGAAATATTATGTACTTCATCCATAATCATCCGGCAGAGACTGCCGCCCTTGTGGAGTTTTATTAAATACCTTTAACTTTTCAATTCAGGGTTGATATGCAATTCCTATGTGAGAAAAAGTAACAGTTCATCGGGTATTCGGCGGCACACCCAACCGGACCGTTCCGGGCTTTTCGGGTACAGGCATCAAGAGTTTTTAACTCCGGTACTTCTTTCCGTACCAATCGCCCCACTGCCATTAAGCCCTCTTTCTGCCCATGGCCTATCCATCCATATGACAAACTTTCTGAACAAATGCCTTCCAGGCAAAGCAAATTTAAATTATTACTGTCGCGCAGGCGCTAGTCTTATCTCTACGCGACGATTCTTCGATCGCCCTTGCCAAGTGAGATTGGAAGCAAGCGGAACGGCATCGCCAAGACCTTTAACAATGATTCTGTCGCTAGCGACTCCTTTCTGCTTCAGCAGCTGGGCAACTATCTTTGCACGTTGCATCGAGACGATTTTGTTCCATTTAAGGGCCTGAGCAGAACTAAAACCGACCGGTGTCGATTTGTCGGCATGCCCTTCAACGATGACCTTATCCAAAGGCTGCGCGCTGATAAGCGGGACAATGGCATCGATCGCTCTCTGTGCTTTTACATTGGGTCTTACCTCCCCAGGAGGGAACGAGCTTCCATCAAGCACAAGCAGGCGCGCCGGTTTGTGTTCAGCAGGGCGTTTTTCCTCTGCAGCTATTGGCGTTACCGGCTCTGGCAGTTTTGCATGAATTCGCGAAACAACGGGTTCAGGAGAAGCCTGTGGTGAAGGCATGACGTTCTGATCCTTCGAAGGCGTAACATTTGGATCCTTCAAAGGCGCAATGTTGGGATCCTTTGAAGGCATGACGTTTGGATCCTCCGAAGGCGCAATGTTGGAATCCTTTGAAGGCATGACGTTTGGATCCTCCGAAGGCGCGATGTTGGAGTCCTTTGAAGGCATGACGATCGGATCCTTTCGGTTTCGATCATTTGCGTTATCGTTTGGCTCGACCTTGCTTTGCAAGTGCGTTATGGGTAAGTCCGGTTTATTAAGAGCAACCGGTCCCTGCGTTTGTTCAGGCACCGATTTTTTGACAATCTTTTCAGGAGATCCAGACGGTTTATAGGCTTCTGTTTTACTGATTACCTTCTGCGAAGTCGACTCGCTCAGCACGGGAATTAATAGTGCCGAAATAAAAATCAAGATTGAAGCCCCAAACAACATAAATGAGATCGCGGTAATGGCTCTGTGCATTATGAAATACTCCAGTTGTTCCTTATTATCCACTTCGGCTTGAACAAACCTTCTTTTTTTTCGGCCCGGACCTGTTCGCCCCCCATAGAGCCAGTCTCAGAGCCAGCTTTAATTTAGATGCTTTCCGAATCCAATCGTTTCATAAGTTTTCACGCTAATTTTATTAATTCTCCATACGATAGGGTTATTAAGTTCAGAGCGAGCGTTATCTGGCAATTACTCTGACCATCGGGTTTCTTTCATCCCTGTGGATTGAATCCCGCTATCGCCGCGGCAGACTGGCAGGCATCTCTAAAAAAGCGCCGGGCAACGTGAGGCGGACCCGCTTCGGCAATCAAGCGTTACTCCGTGCGTCTTGTCCGTGGAAATCGAAAGCAGCCCGAACCGGGCTTTTCCTCCGAAAAGCCCGGCAAAATATTTAAGGTTCTGTACTACCCGTTCGCTATGCGCCGCTCATTCAGGGCAAAACCCCGCCTTCCATTTCAGCAGAACGCAGTATTTTTGCAGCTTCAACCATATTGGCCAGCGCTTTCCGGACTTCATCCCATTGCCGCGTTTTCAGGCCGCAATCCGGATTGACCCATAACTGCTTGTGACTGATTCTTTCGCCGGCCATTTTCAACAGCGAGACAATATCTTCCGTCGTCGGGACATTCGGGCTATGGATATCGTAGACGCCCGGCCCTATATCGTTCGGATAACGGAAATCGATAAACGCATCCAGCAGTTCCATATCGGATCGCGAGGCCTCGATAGTGATCACATCGGCGTCCAGTCCGGCAATGGCCTCGATGATGTCATTGAATTCCGCATAACACATGTGCGTGTGAATTTGCGTAGTGTCCTGGACGCCGCTGGCGCTAATGCGGAAAGCGCGCCCCGCCCAATCCAGATACTCGGCCCATTGCGACTGGCGCAGCGGCAGCCCTTCCCGGAAAGCCGGTTCATCGATCTGAATGATAGGGATACCGGCCTTTTCGAGCTCCAGCACTTCATCGCGCAAGGCCAGCGCCAGCTGATAGGCAGTGGCCGAACGCGGCTGATCGTCTCGGACGAAGGACCAATTCAATAGAGTGACCGGGCCGGTCAACATGCCTTTCATCGGTTTGCCGGTCTTGCTTTGCGCATAAGTAATCCAGCGCACCGTCATAGGCGAAGGCCGGCTGATATCGCCGTAAATGATCGGCGGTTTGACGCAGCGCGTTCCATAGGATTGCACCCAGCCGTGGGCAGTGGTCAGGACGCCGTCCAGCTGTTCCCCAAAGTATTCCACCATGTCGTTGCGTTCCGATTCGCCATGCACCAGCACATCAAGGCTCAGTTCCTCCTGCTCGCGGATGCAGTGCTCGATCTGCTGTTCCATCAGCTGGTTATAATCCTGCTCGCTGAGCAGGCCCTGCCTGAATTCGTGGCGAACCCTGCGGACCTCCGGCGTTTGCGGAAATGAGCCGATTGTCGTAGTCGGATAGCGGGGGAGCCTGAGCCTGATTTGCTGTTGTTCACGCCGTACCGTAAAACTGCTCCGCCTCCGGCCCATGGCTTCATCGATGGCCGCAATCCGGGCCTGAACGGCCTGATTATGCCCCAAACCGCTTTCCCGGCGAGAACGGATAGCAGCGCTTGATGCCGACAACTCCGGCTCGGCCGCCGCCGTTCCTTCTTCGACAGCCCGGCGCAAAACCGCCAGTTCCGAGAGCTTTTGCCGGGCAAACGCCAGCCAGGGTTTAACCGTTTCATCCAATGCTGTCTCGAGCTCCAGGTCAATCGGCACATGCAGCAATGAACAGGAAGGTGCCAGCCAGAGCTCGCCCTTGAAACGCTCGCGTACGCCGGCAACGATCGCCAGCGCCGAATCCAGGTCGGTACGCCAGACGTTGCGCCCGTCAACCAGCCCCAGCGACAGCACTTTGTGATCGGCAAAATTATCGAGGACGTGCGTCAATTGCTCGATTCCCTTGACCAGATCGATATGAAGTCCAGCCACCGGCAATTTACAGGTCAATGAGGCATGTGCGTTCAGTTCGCCAAAATACGTGGCCAACAGGATTTTGACCGCATTGTTCTGCAGGCGGTGATAAACGGTTTCAAAGGCGCTGCTCCAAGCAACGGGCAGGTCCAGCACCAGGATGGGCTCATCAATTTGAATCCATTCCACGCCCTGCCCGGCCAGGCGCTGAATGATTTCCCCATAAACCGGCAGCAGGCGATCCAGCAGGTCCAGCTTGTTAAAATCGGTTCTCGATTTTGCCAGCCATAGCCAGGTCAACGGCCCCAGCAGAACCGGTTTCGGATTGAAGCCCAACGCCTGCAGTTCGCCCGTTTCATCGAATAATCGGGTGCTGGACAAGGCAAACTGTTGGTCCAGCTCCAGTTCCGGGACCAGGTAATGGTAGTTGGTATCAAACCATTTGGTCATTTCGCAGGCCCGATACGCCTGTCCATCGGTAGCCCGGCCTCGCGCCATTCTGAAATAAGTATCCAGGCCCAGCGGCTGTGTCAAAGGCCCGAAGCGCTCAGGCACGACACCGAGCATGGCGCTGGTATCCAGCACATGATCATAGTAGGAAAAATCGCCGGCGGGAATAAAATCCAGCCCGCAGCCGGCTTGCAGTCGCCAATGGCGCTGGCGGATTTCGGCGGCAATCTCGTCCAGGGCCGGCTGATCGATCTCGCCCCGCCAGTAGCGCTCCAAGGCAAATTTCAGTTCGCGGTTTTCGCCCAAACGGGGAAAGCCCAGATTGTGAATTTTTATCATTGTTATTGCTCTCGTCGTGTATTTAAGGGACAAGCGCATTGTAGGGCTTGCGTAACATGATAAATATTGATAGTTTCTCACTATTTCATGAGAAAAATTCATAAATGGAACTGATCCATCTGCGCATCCTGCTGGCGCTCAAGCAGAGCGGGACTTTAAGCGCGGCCGCCGAACAACTGCACCTGACTCAGTCAGCCCTGTCCCATCAAATGAAAAATCTGGAACAGCGACTGGGAGTCATCCTGTGGCGGAAGCAGGGGCGCATGCTGATACTGACCCAGGCGGGGAAATACCTCTCCGACGTTGCCGAATCTGTCATCGCCACCGTTGATTCCGCCGAACAGCACCTGGCCCTGCTGGGCGCCGGAAGAACCGGCAAACTGACTGTCGGCATCGACTGCCATGCTTGCTATGAATGGTTCCGCACCATCCTCCAGCCTTATCTGCTGGCCTGGCCGGATCTGGCTGTCGAAGTCACGTCCCGTTACCGGTTCAACTCCTTTGAAGCTATCAGGCAATATAAGCTGGACGCGGTCCTGACATCCGATCCCGCCTTTAACGGCGTGCTGCATTATCAGCCCTTGTTCGATTTTGAACTGGTACTCATCGTCGCAAGCCAGCACCGCCTGGCCGGGCGCGGCTTTATCGAGCCCTCGGACCTGCAACAGGAGGTCGTTCTGACCTATCCAGTTGACCGGGAACGCCTGGACATGTTCCGGAAAATCCTGCAACCGGCCGGCATTGAGCCGTTGAACCACATCACTGTTGAGGAAACCGACATCATGCTGCAACTGGCAGCCAGCCAGCGCGGCGTCTGTCTGCTGCCGGAATGGCTGCTGGCAGAAAAAGCCGACAAACTGTCGCTGGACAGTTTACGCTTTAAAAACCTGCCGTTAACCAAAACCATGTATCTGGCGACCCGCCCTGAAGACGTGACGTTGGGATACATTCAGGGATTGATTGAGTTGGCGTCGAATAAGCCGAATGAAACCGCTATGCACAGACATTTTTAGGCCTTTGGCCCGCGCGGGTGACAGCCTAAACACCTTCGGCTTGCTTAAAATCGTACGATCACAAAGTCGACAACAATCGCAGAGTCGGGTTTTACCGTTGCCATGAGCGGGCCCAGCCATCTCATCAGTTCACTCTGTCCGACTTGGATCGATTTGAAACAATTGTGATCGGCTGAAATCGACCAATTCCAGTCAGTCAAGGTAGATTTATAGATGACCTGTTCCAATCCTTTGCTGTCATTCATTTCCTTGGCTTTTAAATAATTAAAGCTGATTTTGACTACTCAAGGCTTTGAGCTTCAACTAATAATCGATCAGGCTTTTTGATGCCAAATAATGTATCTTTTCGTTTCTTGGTCCTTTTCTCTGACGCAGTTCGAATTCGTCCGAAGAGTTCTTTTCCGAATCGCTGAACTAGCGGAGTATCAACGTGTAAGTCGTACCAATGGCAGGCGCGAACGTCTGCAATGCCAACGGTTAATTCTCCCCAACGCCAGAAATCTAAAGGGTTAGTTGCTTGGAGAGCTTGATTGGCCCATGTCTTTGCCCAAATATTACGCTTATAAGCAAAACGCGCATGTTTAGTGACTTCTCCTAAAAATCCTGACCCCCAATCCCGTGATAGCAATGACGATGACTCGGACTCAGAATTCCTTAAGCCTTCCACCATTAGAGCCCGCGCAATACGGCCCGGTACGTCTGTCGCCACTTCATTAGCAATCCAATTCTCAAGCCAAGAAGTATGTCCAGCTTGCTCGGCTGCAAAGATCAGAGTTTGTAACTCGGCATCCGTTTTTGCCTGCATTAGCGCTTTTTTTCTTAAGGTAGATAAAGCCTCTACGTCCGGACCGGCAAACAAAGTGATTGCTTCTTGAGGTATACGGGCGTCTCCGAAAGTAATCGTTATTGGGCTGTCCAGGCCAGAAAAATGGTTTAACAAATCAGCCGTAAGTGTGGGATCGGTATCTGCTAAAGCTTCTGCAAGTACCAAGGCAAAATTTTTGATAGCGGCCAGTCTTCCTTGATCGTTTTTCGCAAGAATTCTATTAGCCCAAGCTATAGCTTTACTCTGATTTCGTTCTATCAACCGTGCCAAAGCCAGACGGTCAGGTTCTTGGACCAAATGTTGCGCACCTTCCGCTTCGAGCTGTTTGATGTAAATGTCAACTTCTTCGCTACGAGCCCGCTGCCTCTTGGCAAACGCGTCTAAAGAAGGAGACGTTACTAAGGTTTGCGATTCTTCATAGGTATCGCCCGTACTACCTTGGGCACGATCCACCACACGTAGCATGGGTTCTCTTCCGGTTTGGTTAATATCTAGATAGAGCTTTCCCAAACGAGGTTCAGTAGCCTGAATGGGTTTTAACATCCGTTCGACGATGTGTTCAATTTCCTCTTCAAGCCTGTTGGCCAATTCTCCTCCAAATTTCGAAACTACCAGAACTATAAGGTGTGGTGCGATCAAAGAAATATCATCGACGCAGTTGAGTGATACAACTGCGGCGGCAACAGCTCTGTCGCGGTAAAACGTTTCCCTATTTGTTTTGCAGGAGCCTCGCTGTCGAGCTGCGGCAACAACCAATTCATCTAGTAATTCGTCCTGTGCTATAAAGGCAACGTCGGATGCACAAGTAATGACTAGAGGATCGCCACTAGCGAGAGCCCGGCCTAGTATTTCGCGGCTTCGATCAGTTAAAGTCGGACGATGTGCAGAAATAAAGAAACATGTTCGTCTCAATTGAATTGAATCGGATTCTGCGGCAACTAAAGCTTTTTCAATTTCTCGTGAGTCAAGGGCAGTAAACACATCGCGAAACGCGTACATTTCGCCAACTTCAGCAGGAAGTTTCAAAAATAGCTCTAATTGCTCGTTCGCTGAATGATGCGGCAAAAGGCTTAGTAAGATATACCCCGCAACGAAAAGCTGGTCGTCCACAGCTACCAGATTAGGTTGTTGCACTAAGCGCATATAGCCAGCTCGCACGCATTCAAGCGTACTGCCATCAAAGAGCGGACTGAATCTTGGCAGATTCCAACTAAGTTGGCGTAAGGGGAGCTGGCTTCGAGTTTCGATTGTTTTACATACTGCGCGCAAAATAGGGGCAAGTACATTCGGGGCGAATCGAGCCAATCCCGGAGTTATTAATTCCAATTGGTGAATTTCTTGGGTTACAGAAAAATGCGTCCAAAGTTCATCTTGATTGAAAGCGTTGGCCGAATTAATGGCATTTTCCAAGTTAGACGGTCGCAGTGAGTTAGGATCAAAGGGGTCTGTCTCACAGTAGTTTTCGACTAACCGCCATCCTTTTTTAAATTCGCGAGGATTTAACCGGTCAGCTTCTAAAGCTCCATTAACTGTGCCGAGAACGCGCAGTGCAATCGCAGCGGCTTTATCGCTTACAGAAGAATGCGGAGCGACGAGCAGCACGTCGATGCCTTCCCTGAGTTTTAGCTCAAATGCTACGAAATCGATCATGTTCAGCCGAATACTCCAGCACAAATCAGCCTCGCCGTGCCGGTAATCTCCTGTTATCGATAACGTGAAAGCCCAAGCTAAAACACCTTCGGCATAATCAGCTTGAGGACTACCAGCCATCAACATCGCTGCAACTGAATCGAGTTGAGCTTTTTCTGACGAATCGACTTCGCTACATGCCCTTGTTAGAAAGTCTTTCTCTACCTGGGCCAGGTTTGCCACCTTATCTGAAATATGCGTGGCTTTCTCACGAAAGCGATTGTCCTCGCTTTCGTCTCGGCTCCCCCACTGGCGCGGCACATGCGACCATCGACCAAGCCATCGATTGACGCGTGACTTTATTGCCGATTGTATATTGTGGTGATTTCGCTTCTGTAAAAGCGCTGCTACCAGCCAATTTCGCCGCCGTCCGTTGGCGCATTCATCAAATTCAATTTCAGTAGCATCCAATATTGCTTTCGGGCATGCCGATGCATAGGCAACGAGCGAGTCGTATGCGGATTCCGGGATGTTCTGCAACTGAAGCCAAGCCGATATTAATGCCGCACGCCCTACATCGGGATAGTTTTCCTTAAAACAACTAATCCCAGAGGCAGCACGTAATGCTTCACCAACCAGATCGAAGCCTTGAATTTCTTCGACGATACGGTCTATCACTTCAACAGGATTTTGATTCGGTGTACGGAGTTCATCTTGCAATTCTTGAGCAATCAACAAGCCTAGCGCGTAAGGAACTGTATCGGGCTTGAACTCGTAAAATCCATCCCGCTCTGAAACGATTCGCAGAAATGCACCTTCTTCGATGTCTGTTAAGTCGTCCTCTACTGACCGACCATCTCTGCGTTTCACAGCCCCTGAATGTTCCCGCCAATCATCCCGGTCGAATTGGACATTAGGGTCTTCACGAAAGCGTCTTGCATGTGATCTAAGCAGCTTTTCGAAATCGGGAATATTATGGGCCGTCAAATCTCCTCGTTCCTCAAGTCGTCGACGCCAATATTCCAATAGAAGCCGCTCGATAGTCATTTCGTCGACTTGCGCTGAAAGATCTTTCAATAAATCGATCGCAATCGAACAAATACGAGGGTTACGGATAAAGTCGCGCACATGGCTGGGGATTGTTTCAATCGCTATTCCACGCTGTTTGAGTAATTCACGTAATTCTTCCAGCGTGTAGCCGCCAACTCGGACACTCTTAACTGTGACACCGGCTAATCGAGGTGCTATTTCGCGATCCCAAAACCCTTCACGGCAAGTTAAAACTAAACAACCGCCGAGTTTTTCAACTTCAGTCTTTAGACGTAAAATAGTATCAGCCCATGGCATGCCACTTCTTTCATTTAGGCCGTCGAGAACAACCAAGAATCGTAGTTGGCCTGCGCCAGGAACTGAACTATATTCCTGCCATCGTTTCAGCCGCCTCTGCCAGCGTTCAGTTTGTTCGTAGGGTTCACTTTCTCCTTGAGCAGCAATCAACCTAGCCAGAGTTTTTAAGGGTTCTTTTGAGTCAATCAGATCGGCTACCCAGGCGCCTCCCATCAAAATTATAGGTTTATCATTGGAAGCGGCCCACCAATTCGCGACTAGCCAGGATTTTCCTATGCCTTCAGGTCCGAGAATAGCAACGCATGGGGAGACGCTAAGGGCATTGGAAAGCTCCGTATTGAGATCGGAGCGAACAATCACTGGGCGAGTATCGTCCAATACCGTCAAGTACTGTCCGAACGTAAACCTCGAAGTAGCTCGATCAGAAAAAGCTCGAGCACTCCAATCTTGATTTATCTTCGCAAGAGCAGCAAGACCGGAATGTCCGGCACTTATATCGCGGATAAGTTGATCCCGAACAGTGATAAAAGCTACATTGGCTTCAACAATCTGAAGTTCCGAATCTACAGTCTCAACGGTTGTCGATGACGCATGGTTTTCAAACCATTGTTTGACGCATGAGCGCGTAGCGGCCAGTAGAACAGCCAGACGTGGCAGCGGTGCCGCCGTCCAATCTAGCATTAGAAGACTAATGCCTTTCTCTTCCAACATCTGTTCTAGTTTCTGAAGTACTCCATCACCCATTTCTGAAGTGGCACAAAGTACCCAAATATCAACATCGGACGCCAATTCACTCGAGGCAATCCAAATCTTACCCGCAACATCCTCGAGACGGAGCGACTCCGTGTAGCGTTTTGCTTCCATTGCAATTGCAAAGCGCGCACGGGGCGTACTGGCATCGCGACCAAATTGCGATCCACTTTTTGCGAGTCGGAAAGTTAACCCTGTTAAATCGGCCAGAGCAGTAGCCATTAGTCCTTCAAACCCATTCGGGCCAGCTGGCTCTAATTCTAAAAGTTTCTGACGAAGATTATTTAATGGTTCTTGATTTTTACTTTTGCTGCTTACTTTGGATGACATGAATTAAGAAAAGGCTAAACAGGAACGGTTAATTGGAAAATGACCCCAGTTAGCACAATTGTGTTTCTTCTGCTGTTCGCAATCAACATGATTATGCGAATAGCGAAATACTGGCGCTCACACAACGATTGAACTCGAAATCCGAAAGAGCAAAATGTGGTAATAAGCCGACATTCAGGTGATAGTGATCTATATCTGCAAAATGTCGGTTTTTGCCTGTGGTTAAATCCGGTCATAAGCGATCTATCAACAAGATCGCTTCAATATCCGCAAAGGCCTTAACAGAAGCTGTTTAACGCCACGCTTTGACAAATTTGGAAAGCAGCGGAACATTTGCCTGAGAAACAGCGCCTTGTTTAACTGCTGGTTAATTTTATAATTATAAAATTATATTTAACGATTAAAATATCCCTTTTTTTAGAGAAAAACATGAAAAGAAGTAATTTATCCACAATACTGGTTCTTTCTGCATTAGCCACCGGCTGCGCATCCGTGAGCGGCTGGCGTCCGATTGTCGATCCTCGCATGGACCAGCATCCTGAAACCGTTCAGCGCGACATGCTGGAGTGCAAGACACTGGCGGATCAAGCATCGGATGTTACGAAAGAAATCGGGATGGGCGCTGGTGTTGGCGCTGTTACGGGTGCAGCAGGCGGCGCTGCTGTTGGCGCTATAGCGGGCAGTGCTGCGACAGGCGCCGCGGGCGGCGCTATTTTGGCTATCCCTGCCGGATTGTGGAAAGGTTATGAAGCCAACGAGGACTTTAAACGATCATTCAAAAAATGTATGCGTCAGCGCGGCCATACACTGGTCAACTAAAGGCAACTTTGACAAATCGCCATTTTGGGCGAAGTAGCCGTTTCTGAAAAAACCGAAATTTCTGCTGCGGGCGTACAATCAGGCAGCACATAAAAAGCGTGAACCTGATGTACCCGCCCGATACCGGCACAGCTCGAGCCGCAAGCCCTCTATCTTCCCGTAAAGTGTGTCCACAGTTCCTGCTTATCTTAACGGCAGTCAGTATTGAGCCACTAACCAGCCGATTGAAAATTTGGATTGATTAGAAGCTCTTTTTGGTAAATCTTTGGTAAATCTGGTAAATTTTCCACCAGCACAACCATCGTTAATTTTCTGGGAGGTCATCATGCGAACATTGAAAAAACAATTAAAACACAATCTGGCTTTTTTACTTTTTAGCAGTCTGATTACTGCGGTTCCTGCAATGGCGGCAACAGACACCGAAGCTCAGGAAGAGTTCGCTAGAGCGCGTGCAAAGATCCACCAGGATGAAGTAGATCACACGGCGCACCAAAACCACATCGATGAAAGCAAGGTATTTCGCGGCGTGTTTTACGGCTACCTCCCTTGCGACGATTGCTCAGGCGTTAAAACGACGCTATCCTTAAAACAGAACAACAATTATCTGCTGGTGACTCAGTATGCCAGAGAGTCTTCAAGGGAGTATTATGAAAAAGGCAAATACAGCTGGGATAATGAAAATCAGACCGTTGTCTTAACGCCCAAAAAAGGAGGAACTAAAACACGGCGCTATCATATTGAAGATGAAGGGACGCTTATTGAGTTCAATGAGGATGGCACCAAGAGAACCCAGGATGCGGATGACTATGCCTTACGAAGAAGCGATACCGTGAAATCCCGTGAAGTACATATTCACTAATGTATGACAGATCTGAAAATAACGGGTAGCGCATCCAGCTGACCCGCTTAAGAAACCGCCTTTTGGCAAAAGCAGAGGCGGTTTTTTAGTATCGAAACAGAGACTGAATACTTTAAAAGGCTTTGCCGCAAAGTTAGCTAAGTCGTTCTTTGGCGGCAATGCCGTTATAGAGCCCAAACGCATCGTAGTGCGCCATCGCATTAAGCGATAAGGCCGTCAAAGCTCGACATCATGATAAACATTCTGCACGTCATCCAGATCGTTCAACATATCCAGGAACTTTTCAAACAGTACCAGATCATCGCCGCTGATCGTCGTGGCCGTTCTGGGCAGAAATTGGATCTCGTCCACCTCAAAATCAATCTCGCCGAAAGCATCCATTAACGCTTGCTTGGCTTTGAAATAATCGGCCTGGGGCGTGAAGACGGTGATTTTCCCCTCATCGTTTTCAATATCGGCAACATCGACATCGGCTGAGAGCAACGCCTCAAGAACAGCGTCTTCGTCAGGATTGTGAAACGCCAGAATGGCGGCATGGTCAAACATGTGGCTGACTGTGCCTGGAGTGCCGATTTTACATTTTGTTTTGGTAAAGCACTGGCGCACGTCGCCAAAAGTACGGTTAGGGTTATCGGTCAGGCAGTCGACGATCACCATGCAGCCGCCAGGACCAAAGCCTTCGTAACGCGCCGGCTCAAAATTTTCGCCGCCGCTGCCTTTAGCCTTGTCGATGGCCTTCTCGATAACATGGGCAGGAACCTGGTCTTTCTTGGCACGCTCAATCAATCCCCGCAATGCCAAATTTCCAGCCGGGTCAATACCTCCCGATTTAGCGCTTACATATATCTCACGGCCATATTTGCTGTAGACCTTTGTCTTGGCATCAGCCGTTTTGGCCATAGATACTTTACGATTTTGGTAGGCTCTACCCATTTTGCTGTTGCTCCAATGGCAATAATTAAAAAATAACGGATTTTACAGATAAGTATTGGCCTAGGGAACATAAGAATTGCTTAACAATGCCGCGGGAATTCACGCCATAAAGCTATCCGGAGTTTTGGCTGGACCGCCGGAATTAATTTTAGGTGATCGATGGCATGATTGATTTGGATTGGCTATATAGTTACTACATCAAGCACATGCCATTATCTGCGTCATCGATTATTTTAGATAAGTGTCTTCCTGGTGCGAGTCCTGGATGTCCTGGATGCTCACAGGCGCTGCATCATCGATAAATTTGACAACATCCGCACGAACTGAGATCTTGGGCAAAGCGAATAATATGAAATAAGTCGATGTTTGTTCATGCATTACGTTGACAAGCGCCTGCGGCTTTCCCTCGGCAATTCCAGCGGACTTATAAAGTTGGGTTATTGCTTTATCATAGCTCGGAGACTTCAGATTAATAAGCCCGAGAAGGCTAAAACCGACACTGTGGCCAGACGCATTCGCTCTTACAATTTTGAAATTCTTTCTCGATAAATCGACCGAAGTGGCCGTTAATACCTGCGTTCCGGCAGGCGCTGGAATCAGCCCGGATAGCGCGGGCATCGACGAGAGCGCGGCACAGCCGGTAAGCAACCACAGAATCGGCAGTATTTTCATTGATTTCATCATGAAACAGCACCTCCCATTGCTTGTTTGGACATTATTTTCCGTTTTGGACAGTGTAATGACTTTCACAGTTGCCTTAATTCGCGCATTTAATTGGTGCATTTAGTGCCATCAATGCACTATCATTGTGCGCTCCGCCTCAACTACGGGTTAAAAATAGCCAAATTTATTGGTTTGAATAATGGCATCGATTGTGCTTGAACTAAGCTAATTTTTTACTCAATCATTTAGACTACTCACGAAATGATAAGGCTAACCTTGGATCAGTTTAATCAACTTTACTTAGGATGCTTGGAGGAATCGGAACGTATAGAGCATACAGAAATAATCATCGCCCGATGTCATCACTCCGATTTAGGGCAAATCATATTGATTATCGACAGCAAAGAAGGCGTGGCGATTATTCACCAGGATTATGACTCTTTCGACTTACGAAGGAGCCCCGTATTGAATGCAACAATTTAAATCCATTTGCTGGAAGCTCAGGCTTTTGTTTTTAGTCTGAGCGGCTTTATGATCGAAAATGATCGGTTTTTACTGTTGTATGATTAACGAAATCCGGCCATTTTGCGATGCATATTTAATCAAAAATTTAATACATAGATTGATAATAAAAAAGTAATGTAACCAGTCGGCCGGGATTGCATTCTCCTGCGGATTCGCGAGGGATATGCGGATTTTTGTGGACTTCGTTTCAATCTAGTGGTTTTATTTCAGCATTGATGAGCTAAAGAAACCGCCCTGATTCAACGCCACAAACAATCCATGTATTACATTACGCATGCCTTTTCGTGACCTTTTTCGGTTAATTTTTTCAGGATTAGTCCGCTTATCCTTCATTCTTTGGCTCCCGGCTTCACAAGCGGACTGGCATGGGGATATAAAATTCCTGTCCGACTACGTCTATCGAGGCTATTCTAAAAGCCGAGGCAAGCCTGTCGTTCAAGGAAATATTGACTATCAGGACAACAGCGGATGGTTTGCCGGATTAGGCGTATCCCAGGTTCGCTTTGACGATCAACAGTTCTCTGGCCGTGCCGAGATTGAAATAAAACCCTACTTAGGCTGGAGCCTGCCCCTTTCCGCGGATTGGCGGGCGGAGTTATCGGTCAGCGGTTATATTTATGACAATAAAATCTTCAATCATGCCGCCGATTACGCAGAATTTTACGCATCCTTGCATTACCAGGACTGGTTAAGCGCCACGGCATCCATTGCGCCGGATACCTATCAACGCCGCGCCGATGTCGCAAATTATGAAATCACCTATCGCCGTGATATTCTGGATACCGTACAATTTTCCGCCGGCTTAGGCTACAACCAGGCCGGCGCATTGCTTGGGCATGATTACTTCTACTGGAATGCCGGCGTATCGTGGTTTGCGACATCCTATTTATCCATAGACTTTCGTTATATAGATGTTGATCTTCCCCCTCAGCACCTCGAAGACCATTATGATGATTTTTATCCTCGGCAGCAGGAAAACAAATACCTGTTCTCCGTTACGCTAGGATTTTAAAAATATTTCAAAACAATTGAACCTTTTGCTTGGCTTAAGGAATACAGTTGCAAGACACCGGTTATCAAAGGAAAAAGGTTAAACCATGCTGCGTTTAGTGCCTAACCCAACGCCTCCCGTACCCGACAAGGCTGCAGGCGATGACAATGAATATGCGTTGCTCCAGCGTATAGTCGAAGGCGATACGCTGGCATTTGAAAAGTTTTACAAGCTTTACTACCCCAGATTGTTTCGGTTCATTTTGCGCATCACCCGGCAGCCTGACCACATCGAAGAACTGATACAGGAAACCCTGCTGCTGATTTGGGAGAAGCCGGAGCGCTTCAATCACAGTTGTAAAATTTCGACCTGGGTATTTGGCATTGCCTATCACAAGGCGCTTAAATCGATAGCCAGAGCAGCCAGAAACAACAATCTGGATGTCAATGAATTCTGCGAAATCATAGCCGATCCTTTAGCCAACCTGGCCGAAAATGCCGAAACTCAAGATTGGCTGAATTGCGCGCTCGACATTCTGCCTGCCGATCAGCGCGCCGTGATCGAATTAACCTTTTACCACGGCCTGCCTTATCAAGAGATTGCCAAAATCCTCGATTGTCCGGAAAACACTGTCAAAACCCGTATGTTCCATGCCCGTAAAAAACTTCAGGCATTTGCGCAAGCAAAGGAGAATTAAGCCATGAATCAATCGACAACAGCCAGCCAACATCAATATCAGCATCAACAGGTCCAGCTCTTGTTGCCTTGGTACCTAAATCAAAGCCTGCTGAAGCATGAACATCGCCTGGTAGAGCACCACATCCGTTATTGCCTGCCGTGCCGCAAGGAATTGGACAGCCTGCGCAAATTGGCCGAAGCTGCAGCGCAAGTTTCCGATCAGGATCTGGCTGCAGAAGCGTCTTTCGCAAGTCTGCGGGCAAAGCTGCCGGCAAGGGCACAATCAAGCGCATCGGTAAAAACCACGCTACCCGGCAGAATCGGCAAGTTTGCAAATAAAACCAGCGTGGGTTTTGCAATAGCGGCTTCCTTATTATTGATGGTTATTCCGTTAACGCTGCATACAGTGCAAACAAACCTGACAGGTGATTACTACACGCTGTCGGCAGCAAAACCCGAATCGGCCCGCGGCGAAGAATTGCGGGTAGTTTTTGCCAAATCGTTATCCGATGCAGAAATCGCTGCGGTTCTGGCAGAAATACATGGCCAGCTTGTCGGTGGACCCAACAGCGTCGGCGCCTTAACTGTACGGTTAGAAGCCGCCGGCAGCAGTCCTCACTTGCAGGAAGCCGTCGCCTTGCTACGCGGCCGTCAGGATGTGCTGCTGGCTGAACCTGTTACGCAGCCATGAAACTCATTCGATTCACGCTATTGGTTGTACTGGCCGCGCTATTGATAACCGGTTGCGTCAACAATACCGATTACTCGCGCTTGGGCGACAGCCCGAACGGTGACGAGAGGCGCCTGCTGGTGACTTTTGTCGACCGGACCATCAACCGTAAGTTGCCCGGCAATGCCCAGGATCATTATCGGTCGCGCGGCCAATACGGTAACTCCAACTGGAGTGAACGCATTGCCCGCCAACTTGCCGAGCGTTATCAAATACAATTTGTCGCCCAATGGCCGGTTACAGAGTTAGGCGTCAGTTGCGTTGTTTACGAAGTGCCCGAAACATTGCCTTTGCCACAGGTAATGGCGGCTTTGCAAAAAGATCAGGATGTCGCTTCAGTGCAAAAAATGCAGACCTTCAATGTACTGAACGATAAGCATCCGGCAGACAAATCCTACAGTGATCCGTATCTGCATTTGCAAACGGGCTTTCAATCATTAGGCATAGCGGAATTGCACAAATACAGCACCGGTCAAGGGATCCGCATCGCATTGATCGATACCGGCGTCGATGTCGATCACCCTGATTTGAAAGGCCAGATCAGCTATTCCGAAAATGTGGCGCCGGAACCCAGTGATCATAGCCTGGCAGAGATTCACGGAACGGCGGTGGCCGGCGTATTGTCGGCGCGCGCGAATAACGGGATTGGCATTGCCGGCATCGCGCCGGCAGCCGAAATTCTGGCTTTTCGCGCCTGCTGGCCGGACAAGCCCGGCTCCCTGGCTGCGCGTTGCAACAGCTTCACTCTGGCTCTGGCGCTCAATCAGGCCATTCGCTTGAAAAGCCGTATTATCAATCTCAGCCTGAGCGGCCCTAAGGATCCCTTGCTGAAAATGCTGATTGATAAAGCGTTAAGCGAAGGCATCATCGTCATCGCCGCTGTGCCAGGCAAAGAGCAAATCGGAAACTTTCCTGCCGATGTTCCTGGCGTGCTGGCCGTAGGGCGAGGCGGGGAGTCGGAAAAGCCGAGCTTTGTCGCTCCCGGCCAGGACATTCTCACGACTGTCCCTCATGAATCTTATGATTTTATGACCGGCAGTTCCTTTGCCACGCCGCATGTTGCCGGCGTCATAGCGCTGCTGCTCCAGCTTCATCCTGATTGGCAGGCCAGCGACCTCAAACAGTATCTCAACAGCGAATCAGGTTTATTGACAGCACATGCGCTGAATGTGGCCTCAGGAGTTAAGCACACCAGCCCTAACTAGGGCCGAAAGGTTTCCCGCCATCAGGTAGAGCCATTTGCAGTATCTGTGAGATCGGTTATTTGAAAATCTTAAAATGGTATCAATAACTCATTTTGCAGATACCTTATAGTTCCGAAATCTCTACATATAGCGGCATCGTGGCATCTCAATGCCAGCCCCCCTTGGATTCTTTGATTAATGCCTTGATTAGCGCCCTTTGAATATCAGGATCGTTTTTATTCTGTACAAGCCATTTAGAAAGTGTCTGGCAACTGCAGCCGATAAATACTGCCACTTCCATAATATTAAATCCCTTCTCAATGTATTCGATAATGTCGGCTTTTTGATCATCTATGCAACACACGCCAGTCGGCCTGCCTAATATACCGCCAAGGGCTTTCTTAGCCTGTAATGCTCTTTTTATACGTTCTGCATTCATTTGTCGTTCCATTTGGGCAGATAATGATAGAGTAAAAAAGTTCAGCCATGCTTCTGAAGCGGCTAATTCAAAAAACAGTCAAGATTTCACCTTGTAAATACCGTTAACAACGGATAGGTTCAAAGATATATAAATATTATTTCTAGCGATATCGAATGGCAATTCCCTTTCCTGCATCAGCCAGCCACACCTGATTGCACTTAAAGCCCAGGCAATCAGAGCAACAAAAAAATGTGACAAGACTCACAAAATTCCTTTATTTCTTTAATAAATTCGACCACCCCCCTCCAATTAATTGATGCTTAATCTTGAACTTCTATTATCTTTTAATATTATTACTCAGTAATATTAAAAAGTAACGATATAGGAAAATAAAAACATGGCAAATATCTAATATTAAGAACAATTAGAAAAATAACCGAGAAAAGCCGACTGATGCCCTTTCCACTCGTTCGCTTGGCAACGCAAGTCTGCTGCGACAACTGCCTGTACGGTGACTGATCCCTATGGCATCAAAAAATGATGAGCCCGAATGATGAGTTTTTCGTAGCGCGTGAAAGGTTTTAGTCTGCACTCGGCACGACAGTGTCTCAGGAGAATGTTTATGACTATAAAAGAAATCTTAAAAGGGTTAGCAGCCGTGTCATTGATGCTTATGACAACGATTGCCGACGCGGCACCACCTACTAAAGGGGCTCCTACAGCACCGACCGTGACGGGCAATACCCAAGGCCGGCTTTTGGCGAGCAACTGTTTCCAATGCCATGGCACTTACGGTAGCGGCGGCTTTTATCCGCTGTTCGGCAAGGGTAATGTCTCCAGCACATTGACCAAGTACCTCAGTGGAAATTCTGACAGCATCATGGCCGCGCATTTAAAGGGCTACACGCCAGAACAATTGCAAGCCATAGCTGACTACTTTGCTAATCCTTAAGAAGGGGACATTATAATGAATCGTAGAAAATTTTTAGGCGTGACTGCCAGCGGATTGGGACTTTTAACGCTCTCTTCATTTTCCGCCTTTGCCGCGCGCGACTCAAATACAACCCCTGTTCAGTTCGCGATCCCTACCAATACCGGGATCAACGGCCATATCGTTGTGCTAGGCGGCGGCATGGCTGGCGCCACCGTTGCCAAGTATCTGCGGCTATGGGGCGGCACAGGGGTGCAAGTGACGCTCGTGGAAAAAAGCGCCGCCTATACATCCAACATCTTAAGCAATACAGTGCTGACAGGTCAGCGCACCTTGGCTAATCTCGCCTATCATTACGATACGCTGAAGAACCATTACGGCGTTAAGCTAATCAATAAAGAGGTAGCGGCAATTGATGCTGCTTCCATCCAGTTCGCAGACGGTACGACACTTGGCGGCTACGACAGACTGGTCATTGCCCCCGGAGTTGAATTCGATTTAATGCCCGGTATGACCAGTGTGGATGAGTATGACACCCTAATCCCGCACGCCTGGAAAGCGGGGCCGCAGACTGCTTTACTGCGCGATCAACTCATCAACATGACCGATGGCGCTAACGTGGTCATCACGATTCCCAAAGCGCCTTATCGCTGCCCTCCTGGACCTTACGAGAGAGCCTGCGTTATCGCTGACTGGTTAAAAGCGAACAAACCGAACAGCCAAGTCATCGTTCTGGATGCCAACGCGGACATCCTGGTTGAAAAAGACAATTTCAACTATGCCTTTACCGTGACACATGCCGGCGTGATCGATTACCGCCCTGGCTGTACGATAACCAATGTAGACAGCGCCACTCGGGTTGTCACTTATAATCAAGGCTTATCTCTTGATAACGTGGTCGAAGCCGGCGTCCTTAATCCGATTCCACCACAGCGAGCCCCAAAGCTATTGGCAGATGCCGGCCTGCTTAACAGCCCGGATGGCCGCTTTGCCTCAGTGGATGTCTTGAGCTATGAATCGACGGCCATCCCGGGCATTCACGTTATCGGCGATGCGAGCAGTACGACAATGCCTAAGGCCGGCCATATAGGCAACCAGCAGGCCAAGACCTGTGTGGATGCCATCTTGCGCGTGCTTCAGGGCCAGTTGCCGGACCCATCGCCGGTTACCAATTCCGCTTGTTTCACGCCGATCACCGCGAGCACAGCCACTTGGCTTGCTGCAGTGTATCAATATGATCCAGGCACTAAAAAGATGGTAATCCCCGCGCAGCATAATAATGGCACGGCTATTTCCGCCCCCACAGCCAGCACAAGAAACTATCAGGATATGTTGACCTGGTTCAACACCCTGATGGGAGATACGTTCGCCTAACGTATCTGCATGAGCAAGGGCAGAGCCTCGCATTAGCACCACTTGGCTGAATAAGAGGCTCTGCTTTTTGCTTTTAACATTGATGCTATCCACAATTTTTGCTGAGCAACTGAAGGAGAGAAAATACGCGACGTGATTAAAGATCCCGCCATGCAAGAGCCAGAGCATGGCCTGAAATACCCAAACGACTAGGTGAAGCTGACAACTCCCTAACTGTCGTTCAGGTCAATTATTAGGATCACCATCGCTTGCTTTAATCACTCCCATCGCACCTACAGGTTTGCGCAAGTCCTGACTTAATTGATATAAAGCTTATGCGGACGCTGAAAAATGCGCCGCTCAACTTGGCGCTGCATATCACACCTTCTCATGGCAAGAAATATAGAAATTAAAGCTCGAATTGAAAGCATCGACTCATTATTGCCAATAGTAGCGAAGATCGCTGACGAAGGGCCAATCGAAATACTCCAGGACGATACGTTTTTTTCCTGTCCCAACGGCAGACTAAAACTTCGCGCTTTTTCCGAGCATGACGGACAGCTGATTTTCTATCAGCGCCAGGACAGCGCCGGCCCCAAGGAATCTTTTTATGTCATTTCGCCGACCTCATCACCCAATACACTTCGTCAGGCATTGTCGCTTGCCTATGGGGAAAGCGGGCGTGTTCGCAAACACCGCACTTTATTTTTGACAGGGCGAACGCGAGTACATCTGGATAAGGTAGAAAAACTGGGGGACTTTCTGGAACTGGAAGTCGTTCTTGCTGAGGGTGAGTCTATCGAAGCGGGCATATCGGTTGCCCATGAGCTGCTGGAAAAGCTGGCTGTCTCTCCGCATCAGCTCGTGGAAGAGGCCTATGTGGATCTGCTCGCACAAATGCCTGACAAGGCAATCCATCAAAAGCCCTTATCAACCGATGATTCTCAATGTTAACTTTAGACTTGCAAAACTCGATGACCGCTTGAGTGATTTAGGATAGCCGTCACTGTACGTCAAGGCGGCCAAAGGCTCCGTGCTGCTCATCGCCCGGCCCTGCGGTAAAGAACAGGGTGTTGACCGACTGGTTCTCGAAGCCATTGCCAAAGGCGAGCCCCCACAAGCCGTCGATCTGAATGGGCGTGCCGCTGGCAGATTCGAGCCGGCCGACAAACTCACCCGTCGCCAGATCAAAGGCGTTGATCCTGCCATCGCCGAAATTGCCAACCAGCAAGCGATTGCTGAATTTGCCAAAACCTGCCGGCGCCAGGGCCATTCCCCAAGGCGCATTCAGATTTTGCCGTGACGTTGACTCGACAGCCACGAAACGTTTGAGCAAAACGCCGTTGGGGTCAAACACATTGATCAATCCGAGTCCTTCGCCTTTTTCGTCATCGCGCAGGCTGGGGTCCTGTTTGGCATAGGTAACGTAAATGTTGCCGTTGATTGCCTGTATGCCAAACGGTGCGCCGATTGAAGGAACCGCCGGGTCCACAAACGCCCCTTCAGGCAGGGTCACAGGCTTGAACGAGCTGTCAAAGACATCGATTTTTCTGTTACGGAAGTCGGTGGCATAAAGCATGCCGCCGCGGCCGCCTGCACTGATGGCGAGCCCCTTGTAAATCGCGCGGGTGGATGTCGAATTGTCGATGACGCGGATCGCGTGCGTTTGATCGACATTGGGCGCCCAGCCCGCTATCACGCCATCTTCCGTCGCGAAGATAAAGCGACTCGGCCCGGAAGCCGCGCCCTTCGACACCACGAAATCTGATGGCGAGCCGCTATAAACGATGCCTGTCGGGTTTCCGCCGCCAGCGTCATTGCCTGGCGACGGAATCTGGACTACCAGGGGCCGGGCATTGCCTACGCCGTCATACAGCGTGGATACCCCCGTGCCGTTGTTTGCCACCCATGCGGGACCGAATGGATTGAACGCAAGCCCCCAGCTGTTGACCAGGTTAGGATCGGTATGGATTGACGGAGGAAAACCGCTCGGAGTAAAGCCATCGGATATATAGTTCAATTGGTAAAAACTTCCATTGGAAGGCACGACGAAGGCAGCAAAATTTCCTCCGGTAGAGGTTGTAGAAGGCGCGGCAATGCCTCCTCCATTCGGAGGGGAAAGAGCTGGGGATGTAGAAAAATCCCTGCTAGGCATGGTAGATGCAGAAAATTTCCTGTTAGGTGGCGTGGATGGGGAAAATTTCCTGCTAGGCGGCGTGGATGGAGAAAAGTTCCTGTTGGATATGGTGGTTGGGGCAAAACGTTTCTGGGCCGGGCTCGTAGATGTAACAGAGCCATTCTCTGCAGGCGTGGTAGACTGGGCAAAACTGCCCTGGGCAGTAGCGGCAAGGGCGCCAGGCGCGGCGACGAGAGCCATCGCAAGCACCAAGGATACACAGCAGCGTTGTACAATGATGTAAGATGCTTTCATTTTTCGGCTCCTTATAGAAGAATTTGGGGGAAACTATCTAAAACAGGTGCCATCCGTCGCGGAAACTACGCAGTGTAGCCAGCGTTCTCTCTAGAGCTGAACCCGTCCAAGTTGGTTCAAACATTTTTGATTTCGGGCGATAGCGCAATAAATGGATTGCGTCGCATTTTTCAGCAAACCTAACAGACAGGCCCCCGGGTTTCTGGCCGGCATGTGTATAAAAGCGTGAAAAACCAGGAAGCCAATGGTTTAATAACGACTCTACGGACTCTCCATTAATCCATATTAATAAGGACAAACCATGCTCGCACCCCAAATCGGAGTCGGAGTACTCGTCATTGAAAATGGACGCATACTGCTCGGAAAGCGAAAGGGATCGCACGGCGCCGGAACGTGGTCCGCTCCCGGCGGCCACCTTGAGTATGGCGAATCGATCGAGCATTGCGCTGAACGTGAAGTACTGGAAGAAACCGGCATCAGCATCAGGGATCTTCAGTATGGTCCTTTCACAAACAACGTATTTGAATCCGAACAGAAGCACTATGTGACGGTCTTCGTGCTGGCAAAACGGGCATCGGGCATTGTCGAGACCAGAGAGCCGGAAAAGTGCGAAGGCTGGGAATGGTTTGACTGGTTCCATCTGCCCGAGCCGCTGTTTGCGCCGCTGGAAGCATTGCGAAGCCAAGGCTTCGCCTTGCCGGACGGCTCTTGCTATCAATCGCTGAATGTCATAAGTTTGTAGTTTGTAGGCTGGGTTGATAAACCCAGCCTACCTGATCCAAGGCGCAGAATGTCATCAATAGAAAAGGTCTAAGTTATGAAAAGTATTTGCGTATACTGCGGCTCCAGCCCTGGCAGGCTGGAAGCATATGCCAACGCCGCCCGCACCCTTGCCGGGACGCTCGTCGATAGAAACATAAGACTGGTCTACGGCGGCGCCGGCGTCGGCATCATGGGCCTGCTGGCAGATGCGGTGCTGGAGCTCGGCGGCCAGGCGGTGGGTGTAATCCCCGAAGGCCTCGTACGCAGGGAGGTCGCGCACAAGCATCTGACCGAACTGCGCGTCACGCAGTCCATGCATGAGCGCAAGATGCTGATGGCGGAGCTGTCCGACGGGTTCATTGCCCTGCCAGGCGGGATTGGCACGCTTGAGGAACTGTTCGAAGTCTGGACATGGGCGCAACTCGGATTGCACAGAAAGCCCTGCGGGCTGCTGAACATAGCGGGTTATTTCGATGGATTGACCGCGTTTCTGGATCATGCCGTAGCGGAACAGTTCATCAAACAGCCTCACCATTCGATATTGATCGTCGAGCGTGAACCGGAAGCGTTGCTTGACCGGTTCGACAATTATGTGCCGCCGGCCGTTACCAAGTGGATGGAAAAAGATGAGGCATGAAGGGCTGGCGCTTAGCCGGAGCATGGCTATAACACGATAATATCTTTTAACGTGCCGGACGCTCTGTCCGGCTGGCATCACATCATGAAACAAAAAGACGAATCATCATGATCACACAGGTTGGAAGGACCGTTATCAACCCGAAACATCTGGCAACATGCCACTGCGGTACTGTCGTGCTGGAACTCGACTTGCCTGACGGCATCGTTGACCCTCGCCGGTGCGACTGCTCGATCTGCCGGAGAAAGGGCGCGATAGTCGCCTCGATTCCGCTTTCCGGCATCAGGATCATCCAGGGCCAGGATGCGTTGAGGCTCTACCAGTTCAACACCATGACCGCGAAGCATTACTTCTGCTCCATCTGCGGCATTTACACCCATCATCAGCGCCGGTCGAATCCCGAACAGTACGGCTATAACGTCGGCTGCCTGGAAGGCGTCAATCCGTTTGAAATCGAGAACGTGCCGACGAACGACGGCGTTAACCATCCGGCTGATCGCAGCGCTTCATAGTCCGGTGAATGTGGCGAGGCAATATTGATGTGCATTCTATCGACTAGAGCACACCCTCTTACATTGATAAATCAGTCGCCTGATTACGTATCCCTTAAAAAAGCCGCTTAGGCAGCGGCTTTCCATTATATAGCTCCCGCAGATACTATCGGCCGAGCAAGGCCGAAGCAGTAACGCCCTGGCCTTACTCGGCTCTGGTTCATTCTAATCATCCATTAGTTCCCCAGGACCATTGAGATATTCAGCCTCTACACCATCGCCATTATTCGGACCATAAGTGTAAAAACTAAAAGAACTATTGATATACTCAAGCACCCCAGTCTGAAAGGTTAAAGTAGTATGATGCGATGTGCTAGAACCAGTGCCCCACACATAAAATGCCATAGGTCCTCCTGGGGAATGAGCCTTTACACGCGCCAGAAGAACACCATGACAACCTAGAGTTTCAACAACTTCGTCATAGGTCATCCCTACCTGGAGCTTACTTATTTGGGATTGTTCGGGTTTACAGGTGGGAAAGCGTCCAGCGGCACAATAATTGTCGTGGGACCCCCAAATAACAGAATGGGCCGCATAAACGGAGCATCTTGTAATATCGTCAACCCGAGGCTCTTCACTAGAAAGCACGCCAAGCGTTCCATCCGGATTGAACTTCAATTTGACATTTGCATACGCAACCTTTCCTTCAATCACGACTGTCGGGATAGTCGCCGTGCCGCTAGCGGGATCATAAGTAGTCGCAGTCTTGGAAACGGAAGGCTTTTCAGTGGAAATAACGCTGAATGATAGATCTGAATTTCGCTCCAATTTGACGTTTACAAACTCAAGCTTATCGTTAACCATTACCTTAGGAATAGTTATTTCATCAAAATAATATTGATCGTTTACACGTTTTACCGTGTACTGATTGTTTCTTACAGGGTTTACCCTGTCTTCCGCTTGCCCGATAGTTGCCAGGAACAGAGCCGCCAAAAACACCCCTAGTTTTTTTATTTTCATAGTCCTTTTACTCCCATAATCCCAATAGATTAATCATCACTAAGTGCCGCCAATTAAAGAGCCGCTTAAACAACGGCTTTCTATTATTCAGTTCTGGCCAGAATCATTGACAAGATCAGACGGTTTACGGTGAATGGCCAGTAGCCGATTGATAAATTTAACCGAACCATCGTAAAAACCCACAGTAGCGAGGTTACGCGGATTCGGATTCCACTCAGAAAACATATCAGAACTAGCAGTCCATGCGTAAAATGAAATTTCAGTTCCGTATTGATCGACAGTCCGCACCACAAGAACCCCATGACAGCCCAGAATTTCAACTACCTCATCATAGCTCATCCCTGCTTTGATCTTATCTACTTGAGACTGGACAGGCGGGCAGGTGGGAAAGCTTCCATCAATGCAGTAATCGGTTCCGGCCGCGTAAGTGGAGCAGTATAAAATATCGGAAACCTGAGGCTTTTCAAAAGAAAGAAGACTAAATGTTCCATTTGAATTTGCCTGCAATTTGAAATTTGCATAGTTAATCACACTCACATCGCGGCTAGGCGCCAACGTTGGAATAGTTACTGTGCCGCTAGCGGGATCATAAGTAGTGCCAGTCTTGGAAACGGGAGGCTCTTCAGTGGAAATAACGCTAAATGTTCCATTTGGATTTCGCTCCAATTTGACATTAGCAAACGCAACCTTGCCGTCAATCTCCACCTCCGGAATAGTTACCGTGCCGGTAGCAGGGTCATAAATGGTGTCTGCCGAGTGGCCAAGGGTTGTTACAAACAGAGTCGTTAAAAACACCCCTAGTTTTTTTGTTTTCATAGTCCTTTTACTCCCATAATCCCAGTAGATCAGTTATGTAGTTTTTAAAAATTTGCTTGCAATTGCAGCTGAAGAATGCCTGCAAGCTAAAGCTTCGCATCATTATGAGTTCTTGAAAAAGCGGATAGCTTGCACGGCATTTGGCGCGGTAAGACTACTATACATGACCAGCTTATACAATCCGTTAGTCTAGTATATAGATCACTTACCTTTTGACGGTTTAATTCATCTGAGTTTTTGGAAAATATTACGCAATACTGTTAAGAGCATTCAGCACCGATCCAATCACGAACAGTACGGCTATAATGTCGGTTGCCTGGAAAGCGTCTGTCAAACCATTTGAAATTGAGAACGTGCCAGTGAACGATGGCGTTAACCATCCGATCCGACTGTTCGTAGTATTTCATAGCTGGATAGAATGTATTGAACGTAGTGAAACGCCTCGACCATGCTGACTTCTTCAGCATCCGGGCACCTGACGCGCCTGCTTGCTTTAATCCGAACATTAAAACTTCATCTGGAAATAACCAAGCAAAAGTCGCTTATCAAGGGGCGCCCATAAAAAAGCCGCTGTTTAAGCGGCTTTCTGTTATTTAGCTCTTGCCAGAGTATTTGAATATTATTCAAATGGCCGTGAATTTTTGGACAACAGCTCAAGATCCGTAATGTAGGAAATTAAAAACGTATGAATTGAGCAAGCTTACCATCAAGAAAACTCGCGTCAGCAGAGTATACAGAATCAGTACCCCAACGATAAGATGTGTAGCCCCCTGAACCAACATTCTGGAGAACTCCATGACAACCTATAATTCCAACAACCTGATCATAGGTCATCCCGTCCTTGATCTGAGCTGCTTGAGAGAGAGTAACCAGGCAAGTAGGATACTTCCCCTCATCGCAAATATTAGTTCCGGATACATAATTGGAACAACTTAAACTATCGGGAACTGGAGGCACTTCAGTAGAAAGAACGCTAAGTGTTCCATCTGGATTTAACGCCAGTTTGACATTTGTATGCTCAACCTTACCGCCAATCACCACCGATGGAATAGTTACGGTGTCAGCAGCGGGATCATAAGTGGTGGTAGTAGGGGAAGCTTTAGGAGCTTCAGTAGAAAGAATGCTGAATGTACCATCCGAATTGGCCTTCAATTTGACATTGACAAACTCAACCTTACCGTTAACCGCCACCTCCGGAATAGTTACCGTGCCGGTAGCCGGATCATAGGTGGTGTCTGCCGCGTGGCCAATAGTTGTTACGAACAAAGCCGTTAAAAATATCCTTGTTTTTTTTGTTTTCATGGTCCTTTTTTACTCCCTTAATTCTAAATAGATTAGTTATGTGAAATTGCCGAGCGAAGACTGCCTGCGACAATTCAAATATTTTCATTATTTGTATTTTTAAAATTGAAAAACTTGCATAGCGCTCGGCGCAGTAAGACTACTACAAATAAACGTCTCAGACAATCCGTTAGTCTAGTGCGTATGTTGCTTACCCTTTAGAGATTTAATTCACCCGAGCCATTTTTTTAAAAATGGCTCGCAATGCCCCTCTGGAGCATTCATATACGGCTATTGCGTTAGCAGGTAAGCATTGGTTTTAGTGATCATACCCAATTAATACTGCCTGGACGCTCACATGACCGGCTTCAAAGGTCACCGCACAAAATACATTATCGCGCTCTGCGCCGGGTGTATCCGGCTTACCCGCTCAATTGCCGGAATCTGGAGGAGATGATGGCGTAACGGTCGATCATTCCAACATCTAAGCGCAGGGGCTTGAAGTTCACGCCCCATCTGAAGGCTGACAAGCTAACCATTGTTAATGGTGAATTTTCTAACAAAAAAAACGTTAATTCTTCACTGAATATAAAAACGCCTGGTGCAAAAATAACCCCGTTGTTAAAGAAAAGGTATGCGCTCTCTTTACTCCCCAAGCTGGCGGCCATTTTTACCAGCTTGGGCTTTTAAATTAATTTTTCGCGCAGAATGGATCAAAAACAAATATAAATACAACACAGGAGCATTTCATGATTAAAAGAAAACACATCAGCAGCGGCGACTGGCGCACCGTTGAATCGTTCTGGAACACCAAAGGCACGGCTTTCTTTCAGGTGCCGGTCGGGGCGCAAATCAAGGTTCGGTATGGCGCCGGCTGGTTCGGCTTCGATAGCCAGAAACAAACCCTGGACGGTGTCGCGTACAAAAAGCTGGTGGTCGGCCTGGGTTCTTTGGGTTTCGCCAGGATGCAGATCAAGGTGTCGCAAACCACCGATGTGACTTACGACGTCTACGGCGACGGCCTGGCCAGACCGCTGCCCGAAATTCAGTTTTAGCCGAACGGATTAAATAGCTAACGCCCAGCATCGATAGCATTGGTTCGCATTACGATGTATGGAGCGATTTTTTGCAGTTTTTTTGCTTCTTCCTTCATTATCTCTACCCATGGTGTTTAAAGCCTGGTGTCTACCAATGAGCGAGGGCCTTGATTTCTCTCGCTCTTTTTTTGATAGCGAAAAATTAAATCGGCGAGATAAGACGTCACTTTGCGATTGCAGAAAAAATATCCCGAATCAGGCTGCCAAAAGATCAAATTTTTACAAGATGCCAATCCTGGGGGCTCACGTCCCTATATTATAACTGCTGACTCTCAGTTTGAACTTTAAGACGGCATCAATAACACTGACGGAACGTTTATCATCAATATTTTCAAGAGGTATCGACATGAAACTCGCCAAGACCCTTTCTGCCATTGCCTTAATATTGTCTCTGCCGGTCCAGGCAGAATCGACCAGCACCGGCGCCGTTCTGTTCAACGGCACCGACGGCAACTGGTTCAATCCTGCCAACTGGAGCGCCGGCCGCGTGCCCGGCGCCGAGGACGACGTAGTGCTGGATGCCGATGACAACGTGGTGATTGATCCGGCCCTGGGACGCATGCCGGTGCAGGTCCGCGACCTCACGGTACGCGGCAAGGCGCGTCTGGAAACCTTGCCGGACACGCATCTCATCACGCGCGACGAGATCGTGCAGGACCAGGGGCAGCTTATCCACCGCAGCAGCGCTTCGGAAGGCGATACGCTCATCATCTCTGCAACCTCCGATCCGGCGGCTGGTTTTGGTTTTGCCCAAAGCGGGACGCTGCTCAATCCATCGACCCAAAGCCACCGCGATGTGATTCTAAAGACTAGCGCCACCTTGCAGTTCGGCCTGGGCGGACTCGAGCCCGCAAGCCTGACTACCGGGGCTGACGGGTCTGTGCGGGTGCAAAACGGCGCAGGCCATTACGCCACCCTGACAGCGGATTTAGTCGTGCTGAACAGCAGCCAGGACCTTACCGACCGCATCGGGCAACTGCCGCCCGGCCTGCTCTTGTCGCTACACTACGGCTTCAGACCGGCAGACGGCGACAGCTTCCAGATCATTACGGCTAACCGTCGGCTGGTCGACCAGTTCCGCGGCCTGCCCGAAGGCGCGCTGGCCGGCTGCACGGATGACAACGTTGGTCTCTACATTTCCTACATGGGGGGCGACGGCAATGACGTGGTATTGGCCGCCAAAGATACGTCACCTGAAGCCTGCCTGCTATTGCCTGCAATACAGAAAGTGCGCGAAGCCGCTGCCCGTTAAGAAGCGCGTATAGGCTGCTTCGGCTTTGCACCTAGGCAAACGCCTGGAGCGGTTATGCTCGCAACTATGAGGCTTCTGGCGTTTGCAGGATGGCGTGAGTTTCTCATCACGCCCATGGAAGTCATAATGCATTCAGGAGCATGCAAAGAAGCCAGTCAGGATGCATTGATGCGCAGCGGCGATGGCGATGGATTTATCCCTCTCGCCATCGCCGAATTTGGCCGGCAACCCTGAAAACTGGCACCATCGGTTAGCGGCAAATTTGTTGTCTGATGACCGGATTTGCCGACGGCAATAGCAATATCTATACAGGCAGCTAAACTTTAGCCTCAAGCACCAGATTGGTTGGTGTCTCTGCAGCGCGCCTTACCTGGCCGAAGCCTCCCGCATTGAGCACTTCGGTAAGCTTTTTTTGACCGGCCTGGGCGCCCAACCCAAGTCCGACCTCCTGAGATTTGGAGGCGGGCACGCAAACCATCGTTGAAAACGAATAATAAATCTGGCCTAAAGGATGGAGGTTTTCTTCCAGATTATCTCCGGCAAAAGGCTCGACCAGCATAAATGTTCCGCTATCAGACAACGTGCTTGCAATATGCTTGGCCGCGCCAACGGGATCGCCCATATCGTGCAGAGCATCGAACATCGTCACAAGATCATAGTTTTTCCCGGGATATTCTTTCGCCGTCACGACTTCGAAAATCGTATTGCCGGCGACACCTGCGGCGCGAGCCCGCTCCCGCGCGTGTTCAATCGACGGTTCGTGATAGTCAAAGCCATGAAAAGTCGAATTAGGGAATGCCTGAGCCATAAGGATAGTCGAGGAACCATGCCCGCAGCCGACGTCGGCAACTTTGGCGCCGGCTTCGAGTTTTTCCCGGACGCCATCAAGTGCCGGCAGCCATGAATCAATCAGATTCATGGCATACATCGGCCGGAAAAAACGCTCGGTGCCGCAGAACAAACATGGGCTATGATCGCTCCAAGGCAACCCTTTGCCGGAACGGAAAACTTCAGTCAGTTTGGGTTCATCGATATAAGCGGACATGACTGCCTGGAAGAAGCCTTGCATGCAGGCCGGATGCCCCTCGGCAGCAAAAACGACGGCTTGCTCGGGCGACAATGAAAATCTGCCGGCAGCGGAATCGTAATTCACATACCCTGCGGCTGCATTGGCAGAAAGCCATTCCCGAAGATAACGTTCATCCATTCCAGTGCTGTCGGCCAGTTCCTGACTGGTTGCCGGGCTGATCTCGGCCAAAGCGCTGTACAGGTCAAGTTTGTCGCCGATATAGGCTATCAGCAAGCCCAATGATCCGGCTACGTCGCCAATCACTTTACCCTGCAGCTGTTCCAGCTTGCTCTCATTGATATCTGTTAAGCGTATTGCCATCTCTTTTGCCTCTGTTTATAAATACGTTGTAAGAACTTTTGCTGTTAGTGAATGGTGGAGGTCATGCTGCAAGGGCAGATATTTGCTCCCGCAATATCGGCATAAACCACATCCGTGCGGTTTATGCAAGAAGGGCCATGGGATGCGCTGAGGCACGAAGCACATCGTTCGAGTAATTTTTTCAGCCAGACTCAGTCTGACTATTGCCATATCTACACCTTTCTAGCCCATCCTGCCTAGTGGCTTAAGCTGATATGTTACCGGCCGATCATCAGTTTGATTGAAGTTTCATGGCTTTTTCCTTACCAGATCGGCACAACCGACAGTGGCTTCCGCTCCGGACTCAACATAACAGGCGCTGACATGATCCTTGCTGAAAATACGGCCATGATTGTAGCCCTTGCTGTCCGCGCCAACCCAGGTAAACGAGGCGTTGTCAGGATAAATAGCCCCGAAAAAGTGCTTGGTTCCCCCCGAAAAAGTGAAGTGTCCTTTGAATATGCGCCCTTTCTGCTCGGAAATTTCGACCGTTTTAACCCAGCTTGAATGCCCCTTTTGCTCTGAATAAGTAGTGTTTTCTCCGGTCCAGACACCGACCAGATTGGGGATATCTTCTTTTTGCGGTTCTGAAAAACAGACTGGACTGCCAATCAGGGCAGTGGCGAACAGGATCATTCGTGACGAAAATGTAAGGGTCTTTTTTAAGTCTTGCATAGTCAAACTCTCTTTATTGCTCTATTTAAGTATCGTTGAAACAGGCCGCCGTAAATCGGCAGCAACAGCGCCAGCGCTGCGACGGCCGCTTTCCAGCGCACATCGGCGTCCACCGGTTTCTGCACGGCGAAATCGGGCGTTTGCAGGGCCTCGTTCAAGGCATCGATATCGGTCAGCCGGTGATAGCGCAGGCCCGCTTCCGACGCCAGCTGCTGCAGATACGGCTCGCGCAGGGAAGCCAGGTGTTCGCTGCCCGTCGCCGCCTCCCGGCCGAACGGCGCGTTGCGGGCGTCGTAGCCTTCGATTTTTTCTGGATTGAGGTTGGATTCGCCGAACGAGGAGCGGTGCGGCACATCCTCGGCGCTATAAAAGCCGGCAGGTTCGCCGTTGGCGTTGAATTTCGGGATAGGCACGGGCGGCAGGCCGCCGACGCCGAGAATCATGCCGTCCAGCTTGCCTTTGACAGCCGAAAAATCATGGCGATAGCGCGGATTGACGGGCGGGGCTTCCTGTCCGTCGGTCACGAACACCACTTTGGAATCGCCGTTCTGCAGGATTTCCAGCGCGCTGAGCAGGCCGCCGGCGATCCGGCTGTCCGCCGCCCAGGCCATGCGCCAGTCCAGTTCGGCGATGGCCGCATCCAGCTCGGCTAAGCCCGAGCAGACTTCGATCGGCTCGAACAGCAGGGTCGAGCGCCGCTCGGTAAATATGCCCAGGCCGACTTTCGACTGGCATGGCAGTTTCGGCAGCAGCTCGCGCAGCGTCTGCTTGACATACTGCAGGCGGCTGACGGGGCTGTCGTCCAGCCGGTAGTCCTGCGCGTTCATGCTGCGGGTAATATCGATGATGAAGGCCAGATTATAGACCGGCCGCTTCTGCCGTTCCCGGGGATGCATGAACAGCGCCAGCATGGCGGTCAGCGCCAGGACCAGACACCAGAAGCGGTAGTCCTTGTGTACGCCGGAAAAGCTCATCAAGGCAGGCCTCTCGGAAAGCCCGGCACGGTCGTCCACGGCTGCGATTTGCGGTTGTCGGGGCTGTCGTCCTGGATGTTGACCCGATCCATTTCCGGCAGCAGGCGCATGGCGACCTCGAGGTTGTATTTGGCGTCCCAGAACCGGCTGTCCAGCGCCAGCGCCTGCCGGTAGGCCTGCTTCGCCAGCCCCGCCAGCGGCAGGGCTTCATTGAAATTTTTGGCTTCGGCCTGCTCGACCGCCTGCTCCAGATAGACATTGCCGAGGTTGTAGCGGATTTTGGCCTGCAGCGCGCGATCGCCCGCATCCATGATCAGGCTCAGCGTCGCCAGGGCTTCGTCGTAACGATGCTTGTTCTTGAAATAAACTGCTCTCGCCAGCCTGACTTCCGGCTTGGCGCTGACCAGTTTTTCGATATCGATGTCATGGCCCGAAGTCAGTTGCTCCATCCAGGCGTTCTCGCGGTCGATCCGATACAGCGCCCACAATTCATAAAAGACGGCGAAGCTGCTCACCGCCAGTACGCCCCATAACGCGGCGTTTCTCAAGGTTCTTGTCACCTTCTTACCTCACACAATTTCAAAGCCAGCAACACCAGCATCAACCCGGCGGCCCACTGGTAACAGAGCGCCGACAAATCCTGTCTGGGGATGCGTTCGCGGTAATGCCGGGGCAGGTGCTCCAGCCGGTCGATGTCGGCAATGGCTTTCTGCAGGGCATCCGAGCTTTCCGCTTCATACGCTTGATAGGGAATGTTCAGGCTGGTGAAAAACAGGTGCAGATAGCGTTCCGGCATGGCTTGCGCGTTGTCATTGCGCGAGTCCGTCGGCAACTCGTAAATGCCGGGGCTGTTGGCCGTGCGCAGAAAAATCCAGTACAGGCGGATTTGCTGTTGCTTGAACCATTGCCGAAGCTGCAGTTCGCTGTCCGGATCAATGGCCGCCGCCCCGTCGGACACCAACAGCACGATGCGCGAGCCGGTCAGTTCCCGGTTGTCGAAAAAGGACATGGCCATGGCCAGACCCTTGCTGATATCGGTATAGGCGAGCGCGGGCGCGGCGGTGGCGTTGATGGCCGCCTGGATCGCCTGCTTGTTTTCCGTCAGCGGCAGCACGAACAGCGGCGAGGTGCTGTATTCGGCGATGCCGAGCATGTCGTGCGGGCGCCCGGCGACGAATTCGGTCAGCAGGCGCCGCGCCGCAGCAGCCTTGGACTCCTCCGCGCTGTCCGGCGCCTTGCCAGCGAAGTTATTGTCCATGCTGTTGCTGCGGTCCAGCAGCAAAACGATGTTCGCGCCGTGGCCGATGCGTTCGATGCTTTGCTCGGTCCGGTGCAGGCCGGCCAGACCCAGCACCAGCGCTGCGATCGTCGCCATGCCGAGTATGCGCAGCAAAATGGTCAGCCCGGTGGAAATGGCATCGGGCGGCAGTATCGCCAGCCACGGATAAGGACTGTGCCGCACCCCGTCATCGAACAGGGGCCATAGTATGAACAGCAGGCCCGCCAGGACCCACGGCGTTTCGACGGCAAAATTCATTTGCTGCCCCGTTCGATCTCGCGGCAAGCCGCGCAGAGCTTTCTGAGCCGGCCCAGGGCTTCCTCGCCGGATTCGGCCTCGCCGGCGAAGAAATAGCGGTTGGAGCAGTTGAAGAACCAGTCCAGCTGGTCGCTGACAGACCGGTATTGCGGATGCTGCCGGTAAAACCCGGCCAGCTTGTGCTTGAACAGCGGCTGACGGTTAAGCGCGTTCAGGGCCTCATGGAACACCGTCAGGCCCTGCTCCAGTTCCTGGCCGGACAGGCGCGCCAGTTTCCGTCCGGCGCGCTTGAAGAGGCTGCGCCGCGGCAGGCCCGGCAGATAGCCGTACAGATAGGCCAGACCCGCACCGCTAGCCAAGGCGATCAGCCCGGCGATGATCAGGCCGAGCACCGGGCCGTCGGTCCGCAACGCGGGCGGCACGGCGTCGGGGCGTTTGTATTCGCCGGTGTCGTCCATTCTTACCGCCAGCTCGCGCAGGGGCGACAGAGTAAAAGGCCAAGCCGGCACGGCCTGTTCGGCGATCTTGTCGCCCTGCCCGAGCGCCAGATTGAAGCCCGGAATGGTCAGCATTTTGACTTCATTGGGGGCATAGAAGACCTGATAGGTCAGGTCGATCGTATAACGGAAACCGCCGCCGATCCGGCTTTCTTCAACCTTGATGTCATTGAGATTCAGCCAGCGGTTGAGCGCGCCTTGCCGGGGCAGGCTGCCGGCTTGCAGCTTGACCCCGTTGCGTGTTTCGACCAAGACGCGGTGCTGAATCTCGTCGCCGATGACATAGCCGAACGGGCGCGGCGCGAGCAGTTCGACATCGCTGACGGCCGGCCTGTCCGAGCAGCCGAACAGCGCCAGCGCCAGCAAGATGCCGGTCAATAGGGTTCTCATGCGGCCCTCTGTTGAAAATAATGATCGATGTGTTCGGCCTTGTAGCGCCCGTCGATAAACAAAGGCTCGGCCCCAAAGGCGCGGAATGCCTGCTGCAGCTGCCGCCGGCGCTGCTCGAAAGCCCGGATGATTTTCTGCCGCAGCGCCGGGCGCATGAATAGGGTGCGCATGGCGCCGTTTTCCATGTCCTGGTATCTGATCAGTCCCCAGAGCGGCAGATCGGCGTATTCGGCGCTGTCCCACAGCACCAGAGGAATCACATCATGCCGGTTGAGCGCATGCATGAGGGTTTTGAGCCGGTCCGTGCCGAAATGGAAATCGGACAGCAGAAACACCAGCGCCCGGCTCGCAGGCAGCAAGCGCGCCGTTTGCGGCAGGCTTTCGCAGCCCTGCGTGAAAACGTGATTTTCCAGACTTTTCGCCAGCGCCCGGATGCGCCCCATTTGCCGGCAGCCCGGCAGCAGCCAGCGCTGTTCCAGCTGTCGCCCGCAGCCGATGAAGCCGAAGCTGTCGCCGTAACTGAAAGCCGAGCTGGCGGCCGACAATAAAAAATCGATCAGAATTTGTTGTTTGTTCAGGCTGCCGGAAAACGACATCGACGCGGACAGGTCGGCGATCAGATAGACATCGAGCGTGCTTTTCTGCTGGTAGACGCGCACCTGATAGCTGCCGAACGGGTCCAGCACGCTGGCACGCAGATCGATGCGCCGGGGATCGGGGGCCGCGATCAGCGGCTCGTGGCGCTTGAACAGCTGGCCGCTGCTGACCATTTGCCCCGGATGCGCGCCAGGAAAAACGCTGCCTGCAGGTCCTGCCAGCCGGTAGCGGAAGGTTTCGGAAGCGGTTGACATGGCGTTTACTGCTGGCTCGCTATCAGATACATGACGGCGCCGGTGAAGACGGTGTAGGCGGGCAGGCTGTACTTGACGGGCCAATCCAGGATCAGTCCGACCAGCCCCGAATAGCCCTGGTCATCGCGGTTGTAAATCCCCTCGCCGATCAGCCAGTACAGTGTATTCAATACACCGAGCGCGAGTATGGAGAAAAAGCCGATATCGTCGATCAACAGCGATTTCGAGGCGAGCATGTGGTCCTTGTCGCTGAAGTGCAGGAAATGCGCGGCCCATATACCGACAATCAGTGCGCCGATCTTGAACGCGATCAGACAGAAGGCCTGGGTGATGCGGCGCAGGTAATCAGAAACCTGAACGAGCGCGGGCAACCGGCGCGCCAGAAAAACGGCAGGCAGCGCCATGCAGAACAGCAACAGACCGGTGACGCCCAGCAATGCCCAGAACCGGGTGCTGACGGCCTCGTTGATGGCGCCCGTGTAATAGGCCGCGTAGGACGCTTCCGCCAGATGGTCAAAGCCGTCGGCAATGAAAAAGCAGATGAAACTGACGCCGGCCCAGGTCAGGTACTGTTCGGTCAAATCGCCGAGTTCCGTTTTGGGTTTGATTAAATCAAAGTATTTTTTCACGCTCATGGGTTGCTCACCTGGATAAATATCGCTGTTGCGGCGTAGGTGCGAATTCATTCGCACTTAAAGGCGAGTCCTATTTCCCGCCATGTAAATGTCCCGGGTCGAATGAATTCGACCCTACAAAACTGTAGGGTACGCATTGCGTACCTTGCCGGGCGTTCCAATTGCCCAGCTACAAAAGGTACGCAATGCGTACCCTACCTTTTCAACTCCGACATCCATTCAATCACGGTGCGGCAATCCGGTTGAGAATGCCGTCGATCAGTTCGGGCATCAGTTCATCCTTCCGGTAGGCGTACATCGGGCTCAAAAAGATGCGATGCGCCATCGTGGCCTGATAAACCGCCTGCAGGTCCTCGGGCAGCAAGGCATTGCGGCCTTCCAGCCAGGCGCGGACCTTGGCGGCGCGGATGAAGTAGCTCATGCCGCGCGGACTGGCGCCGGCCTGCAGCAGCGCGCTCATGTCCACGTCGGACAATTCGATCCCGTAGTCCTGCGGATAATGCGAGGCTTTCCACAATGCCAGGGCGTAGGCGCGCAGTTTCGGCGTGCCCTGGATGTTCTCTTGCAGCATGACCGCCAGATCGTTGAGCTCGTAATAAGCGATGCCGCCGGTTTCCATGCCGGCAACAAGCCGGTCGACATCGTGGAAGCGCTGGTTGAACATCAGTTCATCCAGTACCGTGTCGTCCGTCGGCGTCGCCATGCCGATTTCAAACATGAAACGGTCCTTCGCGGCGGCCGGCAGTTCGAAGGTTTCCTCTTTCTCCACGCGGTTGCGGTCGGCGAACACCTGCATGTGCGGAAATTCGTAATCGCGATTGAAGGCATTGATGCTGCGCTCGGCCATGGCTCTGAGCAACAGCGAATGCACCTGCGGGCGGGCGCGGTTGATTTCGTTGAAAAAGAAAGTCGCCAGCCGGCTGCCCTGCTTCAGCAGCGGCCCCGGATCGACGCGCGGCTTGCCGGCTTCGTCCAGATAGGTGTAGTAGACGAGATCGGCGGGCATCAGATCGATCGTGCCTTCGACGCGTTGGTATTCGCCGCCCAGGCCATGGGCAATGGCGCGCAGCAGCGTCGTCTTGCCGACGCCGACCTGGCCTTCCAGCAATACATGGCCGCGCGCGAACACGGCGAGGACGATATTGTGGACCACGGATGGCTGGCCGATCACGATTCCGTTGATCTGTTGTTCGAACTGCAGCGCCTTGGCGCGCCAGTCGTTGAGCTGGTTGTCTGTCATGTTCGGCTATAAAAAAAGCTCCGTTAAGGGGAGGACTTAACGGAGTAAGCATGGTTTTTACGTCTTTGGTTAGAAAGCTTCCCGTTTTACGAATGGAACAGGTGCTTGCGACGAATGAATTCGTCCCTACACCCGCTTGCCGAAATTTGGAGAAGTTATCCTCCACCGTATCCTTAAGTCTAAAAATGCATGAGGATTGAAGCCTGAAGCAAAGCCTATTGCTCCAGGCTTCGGTGCAGAACAGACACACAGGGGGCCACATGCCTGTTCTTGTGGAAATCCTTAATTGATTTCCTCTACGTCATAAACAAACTTGCCGGTTTTGCTTAAATGCTCCCAGCGCTTTTCATTCCGGGCTTCCATTTCCTTGATGGACTGCGCTTGTTTATTCAGTTCGTTGGGATCGTGCTTCGGGTCATACTTGCTGCCCGCGACCTTTTCCGGATAGCCCGGTTTGGGTTCCCAGCACACACCGGGTTCCTTGCAGTTGGTGCCGTCATAGGCCGATGCGGAAAATGACAGCGTGGCCATAAAACTTGCGAAGCCGAGTAAAAGTAATTTTTTCATTGTCGTGTCCTCGTTATTTAGTGCATACCTTTCGAAATCTTCCCGGCTCACAGTGGCGCTGAAAAGGTACGCGGTGCGTACCCTACGGTGCCACGGTGCGGCAAACGGGATATAAAACTGAGATGCCGTAACGTCAATCTTTCAACCATTTGGCTTTTTTCGGGTCGCCTTTGTAGATGTCCCGTAAAAAGGCCATGATATGCAGCATCTCATCGGTGCTGAAGTTGACGTATTGCGGTCCCATCATGCCGTTGGCGCCGCCGAACAGCAGTTCGAACAAGCCCTTGTCGGTGGCGTTGGCCGGATAGGTCCAGTAGTCGTCCGCCAGACCGGGACCCAACTTGCCTTCCGCTTCATGACCGTGGCAGCCGGAGCAGCCCGTCATGTAAAGGCTTTTACCCTTCTCGACCGCTTCCTTATCGCCGTTATAAGGGTTTTTGCCGGTCTGCATGAACTGCTTGAACGCATCCGTGTGTCCGCCGGACTTGGCGACGCTCATGTCCAGCACTTCGCCGGTGATGGCATGGTGCATCGTGATGTCCGCCTGTGCGATAGGGTTGGACAAAGCCAGGGTCGCGAGTACGGCGGCTGTTAAATTGTTATATTTCATTTTGTTGTTAATCCTGTTTTTTCATGGCTAAAGCAGGCTCCTGTTCGGGCAGCAGGGGAATCCCCTCTGCTTCCAGAATCTGCCTTATATCCTGTTGTCGTTTTTCGATGACCTGGTTCAACTGCGCCAGCAGGGCCTCGTCACCTTTGCGCACGCCCATGGAGGTGCTGTAGTGAAAGCCCACTTTCTCGCCGTCGGCGCGCGCATTGTTGTCAGGGATCACCGTCACCTTGAGCGGTGCTGCCGATTCCTTGACATACCGTGCGCTGGCAGGCCCCCACAGCACGGCGACTTCGGCACGCCCCGCTGCCACCTCGGAGACCAGTTTGGCGTTATCGTACTTGACGTACTGGTTGCGCCTGGACTTGTAGCCGACCAGTTCCTGCTCGTAATTGAACATGTCGTTGTAGCGCCCGATGGCGCGCATCATGACCTCGGCCGGCGAACCCGGCACATAGGCGATGCGCTCAGCCTTGCGCAGGACTTCGCTGTCCCAGTTCTGCAAATCCAGATTGTCGTTCTGGCGCGTGATGAACACGTAGCCGGAGCGGTAATAAGGCCGAGTAGTCAGAACTCTCGGATCGCCCGTATCCATGCCGATGGAAACGTCGCAAAGCCCTTTGTCCAGGTAATCGCGCAGGTAGAAGCGCGGATCGGTCCAGGTCACGTATTCGACTTTCCGGCCCAGTTCCTCGCCGACCAGTTGCGCCAGCTTGTTCTCGAAGCCCTCTCCTTTTTTATTGGAGTACGGCATTTCGTCTTCCGCGGCGCAGACTTTCAGCGGTTCCTGTGCATAAGTGCCGGAGACCGCAAGGCCCATTGCCAGGGAAAGAGCAGTTAAAATAGTTGCTTTGAATCGCATATTGTCCTCAGGGTAATGGCGGGCGAAAATCATCCGCCCGCCCTACGTTTTCAGATGATTACAGCGAGAACACCATGACGCCGCCGCCCATCTGGGTATAGTGCGCCAGTTCCTTGAACGCGCCGACCGCGCCGAGACCGGCTGTCGGATCTTTCAGGTCGAAGACCAGACCGACGCCGGGCCAGCCGCCCACGCCGTAGTAGATCGCGACATACTGCTTGCCGTCGTGCTTATAGGTAATCGGATGGCCGATCACGCCGGAAGGCAGCTTGAATTTCCACAGCTCTTCGCCGGTTCTGGAGTTGAGCGCCTTGATGTAGCCGTCCAGCGTGCCGTAGAACACGAGGTCGCCCGCCGTTGCCGTGGTGCCGCCCCAGACCGCGAATTTTTCCTGGACTTCCCATTCGAATTCGCCGGTGACCGCATTCATGGCCTTGACCTGACCCAAGGTGCCTTTAGGTCCCGGATACATGTTCAAGGTAGCGCCGACGAAGAACTGGCCTGCACGATAAGGCAGCATGAACGGTTCCCAGTCCATGCAGATGTGGTTCACGCCCATGAAGAAAAGTTGCTTGGTCGGGTCGTAGGACTCGATGCCCTGGTTGTGGTAACCCATGGCCGAAGGACAGATGCCTTTGGCTTCGTGGTCCATGTGTGTCGAATATTCGGGATCGCGTACCGGCAGACCGGTTTTCAGGTCCACGTGCTTGACCCAGTTGACGGTATTGTCGATTTTAAAGGCGTTGACCAGATCGCCGTTTTCACGGTTCAGGGTATAAACCAGTCCGTTGCGGTCAGGATGGGTCAGCAGTTTGGTCATTTTGCCGTTGACCATCTGCTCGGACAGGCCCATGTAGTTGACGCCGGCGTAATCCCACTCGTCATGAGGCGTTTTCTGATAGCCGAATTTCGCTTCGCCGCTATCGATGTCGCGGCCCCAGATGGTCATGGTCCACTTGTTGTCGCCGGGACGCATGGTTTCGTTCCATGGCGCGGGGTTGCCTGATCCGTAGTACAACATTCTCAGATCGGGGTCATAAGCATACCAGCCCCAGTTGGTGCCGCCGCCGATTTTCCAGGCGTCGCCTTCCCAGGTTTTCAGACCCAGGCCGAACTGGCCGTAATGCGGATTGGCCTTGTTGAAGTCTTTCGACAATTTGATGTCTTCATCGGGACCGGTCGCGAACACGCGCCATGCCTGTTTGCCATCCTTGATGTTATAAGCCGTCGCGTATCCCCTGACGCCCAGTTCGGCGCCGGACGTGCCGACGATGACCTTGTCCTCGGCGACAAACGGCGCGACAGTCAGGGTCGAGCCCATAGCGATATCGGAGTTTTCCATTTTCCACAGCACATCGCCGGTTTTCGCGTTGAGCGCGACGATATGGCCGTCAAGCTGGTTCAGGAAGATCGTTGCCGGATAATCCTTGCCCTGCGGCGCATAAGCTAGACCGCGGTTGACCACGTCGCAACAGGCTACCGCACGGGCCGCCGGATTCTGCTTGGGCTTGAACTCCCACAGGATTTTGTCGGGATTGTTCAGGTCGATGGCGAAAACGTTGTTCGGATAAGGCGTATGAACATACATGATGCCGTCAACGACCAAAGGCCCGCCTTCGTGGCCGTTCAGCACGCCGGTTGAAAAACTCCAGGCTGGCTTCAGGTTCTTGACGTTGGTGATATTGATGTCATACAACTCGCTGTAATGTGTGGAACCGTAATCCTTGGTCTGCATCACCCAATTGGTGTTCTGGCGCGACATCTTGTCCAGCTCTTTATTGGCCTGCGCCGGTTGCGACAAGGCCAACAGGATGCCCGACATCAACGTCGTAGTCGTCCCCACATGACGAGCAAATTTCGAAATCCGCATACTTCCTCCAGGTTATTTTATGCACTGATTAATAAGGCCTAGCCATGCGCGCCGATGGTGTTTGTTTGTGAGAACTTGCAGCAGTCAGCTTTCTTGATCAAAACGAAATGCCTAATGGTTCACCGGCGCGCAAGGCTATGCTGGACGGGAATGATACGGGAGGCGGCTGTGCCCAGGTTACGGAATAAGCCCCGAAATGACCGGGAAAATTGCATCAAATACCCATGAAATTTTCCCCTGCCTGATCCGCATCAATAAAAAGGGAAAACCTCCCATAGCCTTGTCCGTCAAAACGACGCATCATGAATTAATTTGTAGGGGAGCAACTGAGTGTCACGCAAGATCGACGTATTATTGGTGGACGACCATGCCGTCGTCCGGGCGGGCTACAAGACCTATCTGGCGTTATCCGATAACATCGGGAAAATTTATGAAGCGGATCGGGGCGAAACGGCCTGTCAGCTTTTCAGCCAGCATCAGCCGGATATCGTGGTGCTGGATCTGTCGATGCCCGGCATCGGCGGTTTTGAAACCATCAGGCGGCTGCTCAGCCGGGAGCCGAATTGCAAGATACTGGTGTTCAGCATTCATGACGCGCTGACCTACGCTTCGCGCGCCATCAAGGCCGGCGCCAGAGGCTATATCACCAAAAACAGCATGCCCGAGACGCTGGTGACGGCGGTCTGCAAAATTGCCGGCGGCGGCACGTATGTGGACCCGGAACTGGCGCAGCAGCTGGCGATCACGATGGGCACGGGCCATGACGAATCGGAAAGGCTCAGGCTGCTGTCGCCCCGGGAATTCGATGTCTTCTGCCTGCTGGCACGGGGCTACAACACGCACAAGGCCGCCGAAAAACTCTGCCTGAGCTACAAGACGGTCTGCAACCACGGCACGGCCATCAAGGAAAAACTGGGGGTGACCACGATCGCCGAACTGACTTTGCTGGCCGGCAGGCAGGGGATTTTGGAGCATGAGGTGGAATGAGGGTTGATGTACCTGTTGCGGTCGAACTCGATGGATTCGAACCAGCGGATCGATATCAATGCCGAGCTATCTTCCGAGGCGATGGATGCGCCTCACGGCATCGGCAGCATGCTATAAAGCCAATATACCTTATCGCGTTGATAGACACGCTCTCCGCCTCTAATTATAATTGGAACGAATATCTATCTGGACATTTTTTTAGATAAAAAGCCCCGTAGGGTACGCACCGCGTACCTTTTGGAGGTTTAATTCATCTGAACCGTTTAAAAATGGTACGCGGTGCGTACCCTACTTCTCTGCCGGCCCGGGGCTCCGCTTTCGGATTGCGTTCGAGGAGTTGAATCACATACAATCCTCTCCACCTTCAGCAACTTTTAAAAAACCGATGATCGATTGGAACAGCACTTATGCGGCCATCTGGCGCCAGCGTCAGGCCTATTTGCGCCCGGTCCGGCAGACAGACCCGATTCGCCTGGATCAGCTATTGGGGGTTGATTCGCAAAAACAGCAATTGACAGCCAATACCGAACGCTTTCTGGCGGGGAAGCCGGCCAATAATGCCCTGCTCTGGGGCGCGCGCGGCACCGGCAAATCGTCCCTGGTCAAAGCCTTGCTGAATAACTATAAAGACAAAGGCTTGCGCGTCATCGAGGTGGACAAGGAGGATCTTTTGTACCTGCCGGAAATCGTCGACGACATCCGTGAACACGGTTACCGCTTCATCATCTACTGCGATGACCTGTCTTTCGAAAGCGGCGACAGCCTCTACAAGCCGCTGAAAAGCGTACTGGAAGGCTCCATCGAACTGCCGCCGGACAACGTGCTGTTTTACGCGACCTCGAACCGCCGGCATCTGCTGCCTGAACATATGCGCGACAATCTGGAGACGCAACTGGTGAATGGCGAAGTGCATTATTCCGACGCCATTGAAGAAAAAATCTCACTCGCCGACCGGTTCGGCTTGCGACTGGCCTTTTACCCGCAGCAGACCTCGACCTATCTTGAGATTGTCGACAGCCATTTCACCGATTTCATGGGCGACCGCGAGGCTCTGCACAAGGCGGCGCTGGATTTTGCCCATCAAAACGCGTCTAAAAGCGGACGTACCGCCAGACAGTTTTTCAATGCCTACAGCGAAACCGCCGCTATAGATAATTGCTGAACCGCGCGCCTTATCGCCTTTGGCAGATCTAAAGCCAAAGGCCGCGGCGCGTGAACCCGCCATTATCAACAGATCCTTTCCCGCTTTTTCCTTGCGTCGGCTGCCGAGGCTTGCAGTTCCCGCAATATGGCCATCGTCTCTTCGTCAAAATCCAGACGGAAAGCCTCGTCGATGTCCTGCACAAGCTGTGAGTCGATCTCGTCCAGACTGGCCAGCAGCTCATTCTTTTCATCCTTTGAAAAGACGGCTTTTACCCGGGTAAAAATCTCCTCGACCGCCAGTTTTTCGGGATCTGGCGATGAAGGCATGTCGCCGAGCTTATACATCTTTGGCGCCAGCTTATCGATAAGCCTTTTACGCTCCCTGGCCAGCTTATCAAGCAACGTTCCGGCCTGTTCATCCTGAATGGATTCCCCGACCCGGCAGTAATGATCGATCGATCTGAGGCCTGAGTTGATGACAGTATCAAGGGCAACCTGTTTTTCAGTTCTCAGCATTGCGCTCCTCCTCCCGGGTAAAATATTCGTCCGGCACGTACACCTGCAAACGGTTCGGATGCATCTCGAAACAAGCGGGTGTTTTGGAAACATATTCCCCGTCCGCCCATATATCCATCTTTCTCGAAGTATTTATCCTGATGCTTTCGCCGCTGCGCAGCCAGACACCCTCGCGGCCTTTCAACTGGCCGCCCAGAATGACTACTGAGTGGCTCAGGAAACGCCAGAAGCTTTGCGGTTCCAGGCTGAAAATCCTCAGTTTATGATCATCGACCGAAGCTTCCTTCGATAAAGCCATGCCGCCTCCGTAAAACCGGCCGTTGGCAACGGTGATGTGAATCGAGCGCACGCTGAAGCCCTCTCCGTCGCAGACGATATCGGCGCGATAGGGCCGCATCGAGTTAAAGGTTTCAATCAGGCTTCTTGCATAACTGAACCGTCCCCAGCGGGATTTAAGGTCTTTGGTCAGGGCGCGGTTTACTTTGACGCCCAACCCGATATGCGCGGCATTGACAAACCAGCGGCCGTTCACCTTGCCCAGATCTATTGCATGCAGACGGCCGTTGGCGATGATGGCGGCGGCTGACTCGGCGGATTCCGGAATCTTCAAGGTACGCGCCAAGTCATTGGCGGTGCCCATCGGCAGGATACCCAGTGCAAGACCGCATTCCGAGAGTGCCTCCGACGCGGAACCCATGGTACCGTCACCGCCGGCAAGGATAACGGTATCGACTTTGTCCCGGTATTGCCGAATCAGGTCGTTAATCCGGGCAGGGTCCTCGGATTCCTGTTCTGTCAGGCTGATGCCCGAGTCTTTAAGCACCTCGATGGCGCCATTAAGCTCATTGTCTGCTTTGCCGCTTTTCTTATTTGAAATAAAGAGCGCGTTTCGTCTAGTCATGAAAGCCATTCCGACAGGATAAATATGTATTGCAATGTGATCGCTCCGGGGATCAGCAATAGTGTCAAATCGAACTTAACCTCACGGTGCAATCATTGATCAGGTTAATTCGGTGCATGCACTAATAGACAGTTCTTTTCCCGAGTTGTTTAAGTGAGTAATGAGCATGGAATAAATCAGCAAAGTGTAAGTGCGAATTGATTCGCACTGTGCGCCGGAAAATCCTCCGTCTGTTCAGAAATCACCTCAAAACCCGGATCGAGCCGAGCATGCCGGTTTCGACCGTCACGCTCAGACGCGTGATTTTGTCGACGCGGATCGCGTTCTGGGGCTGTGACGGATCGATATTGAACTCGTCCCCTTCCCGCACCATAAAAGCGCCGATGCCAGCCACCTCAAGCAGCGCGATAAAATTGTCTTCGTCCTGATTCATCAGGCCCTTCAGTTTCATTTGAGGAATTTTGACGCTGTCGGCGGAAGGCACGAAACCATACGCACCGCCCGCCATTCCGGACTGCGCCCCGACCGTTTTGTACATCAGCGCGCTGGGCGTGAACGGATCGCGAACCCACTGCTGCGCCGGATAAGCGGGCTGATTCGGATGGGCGGCGGACGGCTGAGCTCCCCCCGCGCCGCTTGCAAAGAAAAGCAGCAAGGCACCCAATGACACGCTAACAATAAAATTTACTTTCTGCACTGACTTTATCCTGATTCCAAATCGCAAATGTCGGTACGGCCAAAGCCTGGCCCGGGCGCCTCGTTCCCACGCTCCTGCGTACCCTGAAGAGCATAAATGGAAATGCATACCGAAATTCAAGCGCCGGCACGGGTTCCCAGCAAAAGCGTGGGGACCAGACAACCAGGCATACCTAACGCCCGCCCGACACCAGCGAAAACAACGCCTGAAAAAACGCGTAATCAACAAAACCCACCATACTGCCGATCACCAGAATCATCGCCGGCTCGATCAGTGCCGACAGCCGCTTTATCGCAATCTCCAGCAATTTTTCGTAATAAACGCCCAGCTCCTGCAGCACATGGTCGAGATTGCCGGTGCTCTCGCCCACCGCAATCATCTGCACCACCAGCGGCGGTATTTTCGGATGACTGAGGCTGCGGGAAATCTCCCGCCCCTCCAGAATTTTTACCGAGGCGGCCTGCAGTTTGTCCGCATACACCCGGTTGCCGATCAGGCTGGCCGTGATTTTCATCGCGTCGTACACTGTCGCGCCGCTGCGCAGCAGGATCGACAGCGCCCGGGTGATGAAAGCGATCAGGCCGCCGACGATGAGCAGGCCGTTGGCGCGCACGACGGCTGAGATGTCGATCAGCATCTGGGTCGACGGCGGCAGCGCCTTGCCCTGCCCCAGCAGGAACTGGGCGAACTTGGGGATGATCTTGACCACCATGAACGTGCCCACGCCGATCGCCGCCAGCACCACCACGGCCGGGTAAATCATGGCGTTGATCATCTGTGCGCGCAGCGCCGCCTTTTTATCGAAATGGATGGCCAGCCGTTCCATGATGCGCCGAGATCACCGCTACTTCCCCTGGCCACTACCAGGTTCACCGTCATGTCCGGAAACACCGCCTTGTGTTTGCGCATGGCCGACGACAGCGACTGTCCCGCTTCGATGTCTTTCAGCATCAGGCGGAGGGTCAGGTTGAGTCGGCTGCCCGTCAGCTGAGCCTTGGCAAGCTCCAGCGCATGAGCGACCGGCAGCCCGGTCCGCAGCATGAACGACATCTGCCGGAAGAAGAAAATCAGCGCCGAATTGCTCACCGAGCGCTGCGAGGCCAGCCAGTCGGAAAAATTGTCCTGCCCCAGAAAGCCCGACGGCCCGCCGCCCTGTTTCAGTTCCATCACGCGCAAGCCGCGCTGGCGCATAATCAGCGCCGCCGCGCTCATATCGTCGGCCTGCAGCTTGCCGGCGATCTCGCCGCAGATCGTCATCCAGCATGCCCAGGTCGGACAGCGTCAGCCCGCTGGTCTCCTGACCCAGCAAACGCATGGTGATCCGCTCGCCCAGCCTGGTAGGCGCCGTCGCAACACGGATATTGAATGCCCTGTCGATGGGCGGCGACAGATGATAGGAAAAGCCGCCGTCCTGGGGCTGGCGCTGCTCGGCAATATCGAGACCGGACAACACCTTCACCCGCGACACCAGCGACGCCGCCACCGGGGCACCCGCCTCGGCCGGATAATCCCGCAATTTGCCGTCCACGCGCAGGCGAACGCGCAGACCCGCAGCTTCCGTCAGCAAATGAATATCGGACGTGCGGTTAAGATAGGCCTCGCGGATGATCGTATCCAGCAGCGCCACCGGATCAATCTCGTTCCCGGCCTGCCCCGCCTCGCTGTCGGCAGGGCCGCCTTTGCCCGCCAGCGCCTACGCGCTTTTCGCCGTCTCGTCGATGCTGACGATGATGACTTCGTCGGTCACCGTCTCCTGCAATACGCTCAGCACGCCCTGCACCAGTTCCACCCGTTCGGGAAGCGCGGCGGCACGCATTTCCAGGCGCTGCGGTAGCGGCGCCGGGTCATCGCCCTTCCAGCCGTCGGCCTTCAGCGCGCCGACCACATCCGCCACGGCCTCGGCCATGTCCACCTGTTCGGTTTTCGCCTGATGCAGCAATACGATCCGGCTGCCGGAGCGCGCCAGCACCGCGCCGCGCAAGGAAAAGCCATCGGTTTCGCAGATCAGCAGTTGGGAGGGTTTGCCGAGGGGCAGAAATCTTTTGAACCTCATTGGATGAACCCGGCAAATGAATAAAAGGTACACAATGCGTACCCTACGGTGGAGGGCTTCTCGCCGCCATAGGCAATCGAGCGCTCGCTGGCGCATGGCCTGCCGCCCAAAATGCTGGCCAATCCTGGCAAACCCGATCTGCAAGTCCGATTGCCAATTCGCCGACCGGGCCGCGAACTGTCTTGCCATTGCATTCATCATTCACCTCGCTAATGCTCACACTCTGAGCATATTTAGACTGCGCGGGCGAAATCAATATCCCTGAAATTACAACTGTAATACTAGAGGGCGAATACCCTAAAGGGCATAAATAAATTCGCCCCTACATTCATTGACAAATCGGAAAGTTATTTTTAACCGAATCCCAAGAGCTATGGGCCATGCCGCGGCATAAAGCCTGGCTGTGGCCCGGCGCTTGCCGGAGAATCCGGAAAGCTCACTTTTCCAGCTTTTGCTTAAGGCCGCTCAGGCCGTTTTTGAAAAACGCGTTCATGGCCTTGACGGCCGCTTCGTCACTGAGATTTTCGGGCGGCGTGTTGCTGGTGTCGCCGCGGTAAAAACGGCTTTTCAGCGTGACCACGCTGCTGTCGGCCGTCTCGCCGGCAGTCAACTGCATCGCGATGGAGTAGGAACTGGTCGGGAACGCCTGCACGTTTTCGGTTTTCAGGCGATAGCTGTATTCGTGATCCTTGTCGCTGTAGAAATCCAGCTCTTCCACGAGCTGGCCGCCGTTTTGCAGCGTGATCGTGCGCGTGCCGCCGGATTCATGCTTGCCGTCGCCGGTGCTTTCCTTGACGTCGGGATGCCAGCCCGAAATGCCGTCGAATTGCTTGATGGTGGCCCAGACCGCATCGACCGGCGCATTGATGACCACGCTCTCCTTAGCTTTTTGCGGCGTCGGCCCGTGGGCCAGGGACGCTACGGGAAATAACAGAAAAGCGATTAATGCTGCGGGTGTGAACTTCATATCAATACTATGCCTTATTTAAAAGGGCACAGTATCGATGAATCCGCCTTAAAGGCATCGGGCAAATTTCCCGATGCCGGCAGGGACAATTCCTTTTTTGACTCTACCGCTCAGGTACGCACATCTTCCCGCCTGGCCGGCTTGTCCATGCCCCTGAACACCGAACAGCGGTTGAACACGTCCAGGGTCGCCGCCACCCGTTTTTGCTGGCAGAACTTGGCGGCCAGTTTGGTCAGTCCTTTGATTTCCCGGCCGGTCGCATCAGGGAAAGCATCCGCCAGTTCTTCGATCAGTTCCGGGGCTACGGGCAAGTTGAACTGCTCGGTCATGACTTGCCAGATTTTGACCCGGTCCGCCCGTTGCGGCGGATAATAGCGGATCAGGGCGATGCAGCGGGAAATGATGGCTTCATCGATGTCATCGATGCGGTTGGTGGTCAGAAACAGCAGGCCGTTGAAATATTCCAGCACGCGCAGAAATACGCCGACCACGGCATTCGAAGACAAATCGTCGTTGCGGCGGCGGATGTAGACATCGGCTTCGTCGATCAGCATCACGGCGCCCCAGCGTTGCGCGCGGATCAGGGTGTCCTTGAGCGCCTTCTCCATTTCCGCGACGTTCAAGCCCAATTGGCCGGAATGCACGCGGTACAGCGGGCGCTGAATGATTTCCGAGTAAACCTCGGCGGTCAGCGTCTTGCCGACTCCGGCAGGGCCCGCGCAAAGTACCGTCGTGCCGCCGGATTTGCCTTCCACGATGTCATCCATCAGCACATCCATCTCGGCGGTCAGGATATCGATCAGATCGGTCTGCTCGGGCGGCAGAATCAGCTTTTGCTTCAATTCGGGCTGGTAGCGGTAGGGTTGCAGTTTGTCGACATGCACCCAGACATGGTGATGCAGTTCCAGATGGAACATCAGTATGTAGCCGTGCACCGGCAGTTCGGTAAACAGTCCTTTGGGAATGGACGCCCTGGAGGCTTCCGCCTGCTGTTCCACCTTGCTGTCGTAGCGTGCGCTTTTGCCGGCCCGGCGCAGAAAGCCGCCCAGAATATCCCCGGACGCATCCAGTGTTAACACGCGATCGCCGAGAATATTTTCATCGTTGACCAGCCGGGTGCTGCCGCCGCCGGAAGACAGCACGACGACATTCTTGCGGGTCCAGTCGTTGCTTCGGTGGTTGGCGGTCGGGTCTTCGGCATAGATGCCCGTGCCCTTGCCCGAGAATTGTTCGCCGTAGCGCGCCCGCCAGTCGAAATAACGTGCCGCGGATTCGTCGTAGGCCGCGATCAGCTCCGGTGTTTCCTTCAGATAGCCCTTCATGGCCAGGATCTCGCTGATCGACTGACCGTCGATATCTTTTTGCCGAATGATCAGGTTTTCGATGGCGATTTTGCCGCGCGAGTTGGCTTTCAGCTCGATCAGTATTCTGCCGGCCTCTTCTTCGCCGGGCGGCGTATAGTCAAGCCGGGTGATCAGATAAGCCGTGGTTCTGCCGGATGCACTGACGCGGAACAGCCAGCCGCGCAACGCATCCTCAACCAGATAACCGGCAATCGCCGGCACCAGCCTTTCCAGGTCGTCGGCCGAATACTTCTGCCCGTCGTCATTGAGCGCTTTTTGCAGTGTGGCGATCATCGCCGCCTGGCTGCGCATGTCAGAGCCGGCCTGCTGGTAGAGATTCTTAAGATAGCCGAGCTCGGAACTGGATAGCCGGTTAAAAGGCACTTCCGCCTTGTTGCCGAAGCGCAGTTGGTCCTTAAGCGGCATCAGTTCCGGAAATTCCGCCACCATCGCATCAACATAATTTCTTTCAATCTGCAATTTCATTTTCTGATGCCTCTTTAATAGTTGGTAGGCTGGGCTGGAGCTTTAGCGGAAACCCGGCATGGGCGGCTCCAATGCTGGGTTTAACAACCCCGCCTGCGACCGATGCCTTCTGCTGTGGCAGGCTGTAAAAATCCATGCCCGTCTGCTCCTCATACGGGTTTTGCAGCAGCGTCAATAGTCTGTCCAATTCAGTGACGTCGCCTTTTTCGACTTTTTGTACGGCTTGATCCAGAAGATGCCTGCGCAGGATATAGCAGGGATTGACCCGGTTCATGCGTTCCAGGCGCTGGTCCGCAGATGCTTTTTCCAGTCCCAGCCGATCCTGATAGCTGTCCAGCCAGTTTTGCAGCGGGGCGGTAAATGTCGGGGAATCGAATGAGCCTCGACCTGGCTCAAAGCCGGCAAGGCTGCGGAAAAAGCAGGCATAGTCGGCGCCGGAACGGGCCAGTACCGACAACAGGCCGCTTACCAGATCGGCATCGCCGGGATGCTGCGTCTGCAGTCCCAGTTTCGCCCGCATGGCTTGCAGATAATGCAGCTGGTAGGTTTGCCGGTACAGGCGCAACAAGCCGGCCGGTATGGTCGGCGAGGGCAGCAGCGAGACAAACGCCTGGGCCAGCGCCAGGCAGTTCCAGCGCCCGATGTCGGGCTGCTGATCATACTGATAGCGATTCTGGTCGTCAGCCGGATTCGGCGAAAAGCCGGGATCATACGCTTCCATGAAACCGAACGGGCCCAGATCCAGCGTTTCGCCGCTCAGGGCCATGTTATCGGTATTCATAACCCCGTGGACGAACCCCACACTTTGCCAGCCGGCAATCAAGCGGGCCGTCCGCTCGATGACCGTTTCCAGAAACCGCAGCGGCCGTTTTTCCGCCGCTTCATCGAGCAATTCGGGAAAATAGTGTTCGATAACAAATAGAAACAATTCCCGCAGGTCATCGACATCATCGCGGTGATGGAAGTATTCGAAATGACCGAAACGAATATGCGATCTGGCCATTCTGACCAGAATGGCGGCGGTCTCGCTGCGTTCCCGCCGTATTTCCGTGCGGCTGCCCAGCAGGCAGAGCGCGCGCGTGCTGGGAATGCCAAGCGCCGCCAGCGCCTCGCCGGCCAGGTATTCCCGGATCGCGGCGCCAAGCGGGTAGCGGCCGTCCAGTGTCCGCGAATAAGGCGTCAAACCCGCGCCTTTCAGCTGGATTTCGTAAGTCTCCCGGTTTGCGCCCCGCGTCTCGCCCAGGGTAATGGCGCGGCCGTCGCCCAGCCGCGAGGTAAAAATGCCGAACTGATGCCCGGCGTAAACCGTGGCAACGGGATGCATGCCGGGCAACAATTCGTCGCCGCTAAAACAGCGCAGTGCCGCATCATTGCTTAATTGTTCGGCCTTCAACCCCAACAGCTGCGCGGCCTGTGCATTGCAATGCACGAAATAAGGCGAGGCCACTGGCGTCGGTTCAACCCGCTGGCAGAATGACGGCGGCCGGTGCAGCCAGGGGTTGGCCCATTGTAGCGTGTTCACTGCCATAGCCCGCGGTCATCGGCCGAGCGCAGCATACAGGATCTCGGCAATATGCAGCGGCTTGGCATGGCCGCCGTTCAGGATTTGCTGCCGGCAGGAAAAGCCGTTGGCGACAACCGCCGCATCGGGCTCCGCCCGCAAGGCCGGATAAAGCCCCTGCTCTGCCATTTCGCGCGAGAAACCGGCATGTTCGGACTCCAGGCCGAATTGTCCCGCCATGCCGCAGCACGATGATTCAATCTGCCGGCTATCCAGTTCCGGGATCAGCTTCAGCACTTTGCGCATCGCCTTGGTCGCGCCGACCGCCTTCTGATGGCAGTGGCCATGTATCAGCAGTTTTTGTCTGCCCAGCGCATTGAACGCCAGGGTCCAGCGTTTGGCCGTCTGTTCCCTGGCGATAAACTCTTCGAGCAATAACACTTTCGCTGCCAATTGCCTGGCCTGCTCGCCCAGGCCCATGCACAGATATTCATCCCGCAGACTGAGCATGCAGGATGGCTCCAGGCCGATGATCCAGCGATCCGCTTCAAGATGCGGCGTCAGCGCCTGCAGCAAGCGATGCGCTTCCTGACGGGCCTCGTCGATCATGCCGTTGGCGAAATAGGTTCGCCCGCAGCATAAAGGCCGCTTTGCCGCACCGGCATGCTCATCTTCATCCAGCAAATGAACCCGGTAGCCCGCAGCCGTGAGCACCGAGACGGCCGCCTCGGCAACGGTCGGATTGAAATGGCGGTTGAAGGTATCGACGAACAGCACGACTTCCGGCATGCCGGTGTCATGTTTCAGTTTGTCCCGCACGGATGCCGCGTTAAACGGCTGTCCGACGGGTTCCGGCAGTTTCACTTCGGCGCTGATGCCCAGCAATCGATCCCCGCACTGCGCCAGCATCCTATGGCGGTTGCGCCATCTGATCATCAGCCGGCCTAGCCGGGGAAACCGGGCCAGCAGTTTTGGCACGGCCGCAAACAGGCGGTTGCGCAGCGGTATGCCGGCGGTACTGAATCGCTGGGCCAGAAATTCGGCTTTAATCAGTGCCATATCCACTTCGTTCTCGCATTCGCGCTTGCAGCCTTTGCAGCTGACGCACAGGTCCATCGCTTCGGCCAGTTCATCATGCTCGAACGGTGCGCTGCCGAACTCGCCGTTAAGCGCCGCTTTCAGCAATTTGACACGGCCGCCGGTTGATAGGCCGGGGCTGCCGCTGATGCGAAAGCTGGGACACATAACGCCCTTGCCGGCTTGCTCGCAGGCGCGGCTGCCGATGCATACGGCAACCGCCTTGGCGAAGTCGCCGCCGGTCCTGGGAATGTCGGCATAGGCGTCCCCCATGCCGGCGTCCTGATAAGCTGACCAATCGAGAAAGAGTTTCATGATGACGCTGAAGTTGATGACAACAGACTACGAGCAAAATGGATGCCAGCGCCTTAATTAAGCTAAACGCTTGTTTTATAGGGGATTGGCTCTGGAGGGCAATGTAGGAAATCCTACAAGCGGCCAAGCCTTCGGGACGATTCAGTTTTTCATGATGCCCAGCACCATGGCGATATGCGCCAGTTCGGCGGTTGTCGATACCTTGAGCTTGCTTTTGATCTGCGTGCCGTAATTGGCCACGGTTTTATAGCCCAGGCACAGCTCATCGGAAATTTTATGCATGGTCAGGCCTTTCGCCAGCAACCGGAAGACGTCGAATTCCCGTGCGGACAATGAATCGATCAGCGCCCGGTAGTCGGAATCCTTATTGCGCTCAGGTAGGCTTTCCCTTAAGCCCTGTTCTATATAAGTTTCACCGGCGGCTATTTTCTCTATCGCTTCCACCAGAATCGCCGGCGCGGTGTTCTTGGTGATATAGCCTTTCGCGCCGGCGGCAAGCGCCCGGTTGACGTAAACCGCCTCGTCATGAACGCTGAACACCAGTATTTTGGCCGCGCTATCGCGCAGCAGAATGCGCCTTATGCTCTCCAGCCCGCCGATGCCGGGCATCGACAGATCCAGCACGATGACGTCCGGCTTTTTGTCCAGGTAAAGCTGGCAGGCCTGTTCGCCCCGCTCGGCCTCGGCTACCACGTCTATGTGGTCCACGGAAGATAACAGCAGGCGGAAGCCCGCCCTGACGACGGCATGGTCGTCCACCAGAATAACTTTTATTTTTTCTTTCATTTCAGGGGAATGGTTGCGATGATGTTCATACCTTGTTGAGGCCGGGTTTGCAGGCGGAATTCACCGCCCAGGCTTTTTATTCTCTCTCTCATGCCCAGCAGCCCGAAACCCATTTTGACCTGTTCCGGCGCGTAGCCCTTGCCGTTATCGGTCACCTGCAGGCGCAGTTCTCTGCCGGAAGCGGCCTGAGGCACGATTTCAAGGCATATGACAGCCTGTTCGGCCTGCGCATGACGGACGATGTTGGTGATGCACTCCTGCACGATTCTGAAGGCCTGAATGGTAATTTTCTGCTCCAGTCCGTCAACTTCATCGGAACAGCTCAGGTTCAGCTTTAACTCGGGATTTCGGGTTGCCCATTGGTTGATCAGGTCCTCCAGAGTCGCCTTCAAGCCTAGTTCGGTCAGGCTCAACGGATGCAGATTGCGCATCATGGAGCGCACGACCGTGATCAGATGATCGCAAATGCCGGTAATGGCATCAGTAATCCGCTCGGTTTCGGCTTTGTTGCGCTTGGCCGTGACCGCCATGACTTTAATCGCTGTCAATGATTGCCCCAGTTCGTCATGCAATTCCTGCGACAGACGCTGCCGCTCCTCTTCCTGGATTTCCAGCGAGTGCAGCGTCAGGGCGCGGTTTTCCTTTTGGGTGTCGTCCAGCACGTGGGTCATGTGATTGATGGCCTTGGCAATGCGGTCGTATTCCTTGATGGAAAAATCAGGCAGTTTCTGCTGGTACTGGCCCAGTTCGATGGCTTTCAGCGCATCGACGATAACGGCTATCGCCTTGAAGGCCTTGTTGAAAGCCAGATTGACGGCCAGAAACGTGATCAATGTCATCACCAGCAGGGAAATGAAAAATGAGCAGCTTTCCTCCCATACTTCGACGATTTCGTCCAGCGGGTCGGCCTGAATGATCAGCGTGATCCGTTCGCCGTCAGCGGTAGTCAGCTGTTGCTCCAGTTGCGGGTAGTCTGCCGAAACCAGATGGATAAACCATTGGGGCGGCGTATAAGCATCGGCATCGCCTTTCTGTTTGGCTGTATAGCTGACCACCTCGCCGACAGGCTTTTTCAATTGAATGTTCAGATGGCGGGTCTGCTTCAGCGAGACGAACCGGGGCAGCCAGGCATCGACATCAAACGCCGCCTTTTGTGATTGCGGGAAATTGAGCTGAATGAGCTGGGCGGCCAGATTGAGCGACGAATCGATTTCCCTGCTGACAGCTGCACGCGCCTGCCAGACAGTCACGGTTCCCCCTAGAAGCAGGATTGCGATACTGGTAAGCAGAATTCTAATGTTGATCTGATAGCGTAAACTCATCTTCGATCCGCCTAAATTTTCAATTATGGTATCCAGATTCCTCTCCTCCTATAGGAAAAATTCTTTTTTTTGCAGCCGTTATTTATCTTCTTGACAACAATGATATGTTGCCTGTTTTTTCGTACGGGTATTTATGAAACATATTATAACGGCTGTCCTGCTGATAACAGGCGGCATGGCTCATGCCGAAACGGTTTTTGTGACGCTGGAAAAAGACAACGCCCTTGCGGTCGTCGATCCGGTTGAAGGCAAGCTGCTGAAAACGGTCAGTGTCGGTCAGCGTCCGCGCGGCATCGCCATCAGCAAGGATTATCGGCATCTTTACATTGCCACCAGCGATGACAATACGATCCGCATCATTAACAGCGAAACCTTTGCCGAGGAAGGGCAGCTGCCTTCCGGCAAGGACCCGGAAACGTTTGCGCTCGATCCCGACAGCCAGTTCGCCTACGTTTCCAACGAAGACGACAGCCGGGTGACGGCCATCGACATTGGGCAGCGCAAGGCCGTCAAGGAAATTCCGGTCGGCGTCGAACCGGAAGGCATTACCGTCAGCCCGGACGGCAAGTGGGTCGCCAGCGCTTCGGAAGCCACCAACATGGTGCACTGGATCGACAGGAAAAGTCTTCAAGTCGTCGATAACACGCTGGTCGATCCCCGGCCCCGCGCGCTGGGCTTTACCGCCGACAGCCAGCAGCTATGGGTCACCTCGGAAATGGCCGGCACGGTCACAGTGATCGATGTGGCATCGCGCAAAATCATCAAGCAGATCAAGTTCGCCGTCACGGGCGTCACAGACGACAAGATTCAGCCGGTCGGCGTAGTGATCGACAGCAAGCGGCAATGGGCTTATGTGGCTTTGGGGCCGGCCAACCGGGTTGCCGTGGTTAATGCCCAAACCCTTGAACCGGAGAAATATCTGCTGGTGGGGCAGCGGGTCTGGAATCTGGCGTTCTCGCCGGACCAGAAACGGCTTTATACGACCAACGGCGTCAGCAATGACATCTCCCTGATCGATCTGGAAGCCCACAAGGTCACCAAATCCGTGGGCGTCGGGCTTTACCCGTGGGGCGTTGCGGTCAAGCCTTAGACGCTGTATCCGCTTAACACAGGTTGCCCGGCAGCTGAATTCAGATCGACTGAGTTAAGCCGCCGCCAGCGCGACAGTTATTGGAATCGGGTTTTCCGATGCCGGTGCGAATCCGTTCGCACCGGCATCGGAAAACCATCCGCACGGTTAAAGAGGTTGTGCATGCGCGTTGCTAAAGACCGGTCCCTCTACGTGGCCGCATCAGTCCCCATCGAGTAAATTCCCCAGTCCGCCTAGAATGGAGCCTTCGCCTTGTTGTCTGCCGCCCCCTTGCGGCGCCGACGACATCATCCTGCCCGCCAGGCGCGAGAACGGCAGACTTTGCAGCCAGACGGTGCCGGGACCGGTTAACTTGGCAAAAAACAAGCCTTCGCCGCCAAACAGCATGGTTTTAATGCCGCCGGCCTGTTGAATGTCAAAATCAACGCTGCCTGTCATTGCCGCCAGACACCCAGTATCGACATGCAGCATTTCTCCGGCGGCCAGTTCTATTTTTTGCAGGCAGCCGCCGGCATGTACAAACACCCAGCCATTGCCTTCCAGTTTTTGCATGACAAAACCTTCACCGCCAAACAGGCCGGTTAAAATACGGCGCTGGAAATGAATGCCGATCTGCACACCTTTGGCGGCCGCCAAAAAACTGTCTTTCTGGCAAATCAGTTTTTGGCCGTAGTCGTTCAAATTCAAGGCAAGAATAGTGCCTGGAAAAGGCGCCGCGAACGCTACCTTACCTTTGTCGTGTGCGTTTTGCGTGAACACGGTAACAAACAGGCTTTCGTTAGTCAGCAGGCGCTTACCCGCGCCCAGCAATAGCCCCATAATACCGGATTGCTGATTGGCCGAACCGTCACCGAAAATGGTTTCCATTTTTACTCCCGCGCTTTTGTACATCATCGCGCCGGCCTCGGCGACTGCGCTCTCTTGCGGGTCCAGTTCGATTTCCACAAACTGCATTTCATGGCCATAGATTTTATAATCGATACCGTCCGTGACCGCCTGTTGGCCAAAACCGCCGGAAGATTGGACATCCGGTTGCGTATTAGCCGCATTGACCGGCTGAGCGCCGGCAGGCAATACCGTCGGTTTGGGCGACATCATATGCACAGGCGGCGGCGGAAAAGGCGTGACGCCGTCTTTCTTCATCGGCCTGATTTCAGCCGCTTCGAAAATGGGAATCCAGTCGGGAAAACGCGGACACCAGCAATAAGCGCCTTGGTGTTCACGGGCGAAAACTTTTGCATAATCCAATGTATAGGGGCCGCTGACTGTATTGTTAAAAGAAAAAAACCATTCATTCATTGTGGGAGCCTAGCTTAATTATGAAATGTAGAAACAGTCTATGAGTATAGACTAACCGGTTTTTTGATACAGCAGGGCATTCCTGTTCAGGCAGGGTCCCGGCAACGGGTGAAGCGGCGAGCAGCGCCGCTTCCGGCGGAAATAGCCTACAGGACGCAAAAGAGAGTAACTCACCTTCGGGTGCGATAAACCCGATTCAGATAACCGTCGCGTTAACCCCGCATCTTTTAATCGATGCAATGCTTTCGTTGCCTGCGAGGCATGGGAGTCGGCCCGGCATGATGCCTGCCTGCCGGGCTTTTATGGCTTAAGTCCGTAGCAGGCTGTTATTAAGACGCTTTCCTCAGTTCGCCCATGCCGTTCGGCTTCCTGACCACTTGCAGCTGCGCCTTGAAGCGTTTCTGCACACTTTCGACATGGGAAATGACGCCGACGACTTTTCCGTGCGTATGCAAGCTTTCCAGCGTGCTGATGACCGTGTACAGGTTTTCCGCATCGAGGTTGCCGAAGCCTTCGTCCAGGAACAGCGAATCCACGGCTCTGCCGTTGTTGGCCAGTTCCGAAAGTCCCAGGGCCAGTGCCAGGCTCACGATGAAGCTCTCGCCGCCGGACAAGGTCCGGGGCAGGCGGCGAACATTGGCCTGATAAGTATCCTCGATTTCCAGCGCCAGCCCCTGTTCGCTGGGCGCTTGCCGGATGTAATAGCGGCCGCTGATTTTTTCGAGTATTTCATTGGTTTGCGCCAATAGCTTTTCAGCGACCTGCCTTTGCACGCGGCGGCGGAACTCCACGCCGCTTTCGGCCGCAATCTGCTGGGCTTCCGCCAGGCATTGGCTGGCGATGGCTTCCTGATCCTGGAGCTGAGCCAGAATCACATCATGCCGCTGTTTCTGCTGAGCCTGCTCCTTCAGCGTTCTTTCCAGACGCTGTACTTCCATCTGCGCAATGTCCATTTTTTCGGCAAGGCTTCTTAATTGAACCTCTATTTCTTCCCTGCTTAACGCCATGTCTGCCTGGGCCAGCTCGGCCTGCAGCAGGGCTTTCTGCTGCTCCAGCTGTGCCGCCATGGTTTCGATGTCCTTCTCCAGCGCGGCCAATTGCCGCTCCAGCTCCGGCTGATGCTGCATCAGGTCAAGCGTGGACTCAAGCGCCTGCAGGCTCGTGAACTGCGTGCCCTGCAGTTTTTGCAGCAGCGCCTGCCGCAGGCCGGCAAGCTCGGTTTCCTGTTGCGCGATTTGCCGTTCCTTGTCGGCAATCATCTTCTGCTTCTCGATCAAAGCCAGATGCAGGCCGACGGTTTCTTCCTGCTGCAGGCGGCGGCCGTATACTTCGAGCTTGTCATTGTCTTCCTGTATCTTGGCCCGGGCGGCGGCCTCTTTTTCGGCCAACGAATCCATCTCCTCGGTCAAGGATCTGCGACGGAAGACATAGCCCTGATAATCCTGGCGGCGGCTGTTGAGCCGGTCGAACAGAGCGTCTTCCTTGCCGCTGGCCGGCAGTTTTTCTCCGAGCCGGGCTAGCTGTTCGGTCATTTTGGCGACCAGCTCTTTTTCTTCCTGCTGGTATTTGACCAGCGCCGCTTCCGTATCGATCTGGTCCTGCGGACGTCCCTGCCATTCGGCATCCAGTTTCTCGGTGCCGTCCTTGAGCCGTTCGAGCGCGGCTTCGTTCTTGGCCAGCGATGATTTCAGCTTTTCGATACTGTCCTGCTCACTTCGGTATCGCGAGGCCAACGTGCCTATTTCTTTCAGTTCATCGATTTCGGCCTGCAGCAGCTGCTTCATCAGCCTGGTGTTGTCGATATCCAGTTCGCTGCTGGCGACATTGAGCCGGTTGCACAACATCGTCCATTGCGATTTGATCTGCGCCAGCTGCTTATCGGTCGCCTGTCTCTTCTCGGTCTGCCGTTGCGCGGCCTTGATTTGCTGCGTCAGCCTGCCGACCTTCGCCGTCAGCACCTGCAGTTTTGCGCGCTGATCGGTTAACGCCTGTTGGGAATTGGATACGGCCGGGGGGCGTCTGACATACGGGTGCGTCAAAGATCCGCACAACGGGCAGGGCTTGCCTTCCACCAGATGCTGCCGGTCCGCTTCCATTTTTTTCAGCAGGGCTTCGCGGACGACCGACTCTTCCAATGCGCGTTTGATATTTTCCTCGCGGCTTATTTCCTGCTGGGTCTGTTCCAGATCGCGGTTCAAGGCGTCGATATCGTATTCCGGCTCCGCTCTACCCAACAGGCTGCCGAAAAAACCCAAGCCCGCATCATTCAGTTTCTGATGCGCGCGCGCAAGGCTGTTCAATTCATCGAATGCCTTGACGCGCTCCTGCTGTTCCAGGCGCAGCTCTTCAATTTCATCCGGATTGTGGCCTTCCGCCAGCGATGCCAGTTCCTGCTCTTCTTCATTTATCTTGTCTTTTAACTCGGCCTGTTTTTTGATGCCCTGTTCGATCGCAGACTTGTTGTTTTTCAGCGAAGCGGTCGTGTTCTTGGTCCATTTGGCGAAGGACTTCTGTTTTTCCCTTAACTCGACTAGCTCTGTCCTAAGCTTTTTCAGACGCCCGGTTTCAGGGAAGTCGGACAGCAAGGCTTCATCGGCGGCATGCTCATCCAGCCATGCATTGACGGTCTCCAGCACGGCTTTCTTTTCCTCGATCTGCGCTCCCAAAGCCTGGCGCAAACCCATTTCCGACTGCTTGTCCATATTGAGCAGCTCGATCTGCGCCTTGGTGCTGTCGATGGCCTCCTTCTGCTCGGCAACGGATTTATTGGCCAGATCGACCGGGGCGTTTCTGTCGATATTCGAGGCAGCGAACATGGCCTCCAGCTGTTTCAGTTCGCTGCGGTAGGCGGCCAGCGCGGCCTTGTCCTGCTGAACCGCCTGATTTTTGTCGGCAATGGCCGTGGCATCGTCCTGAAAGAGCAGCGCGTCCTGGGCGGTAGCCAGTTTGGCTAGGCTTTCCTGCTGGCTTTCGGCCTGTTTTTGGGCGTCCTGCAATTGTTTTTCCTGGCCGGCGATTTCGGTTTTCAGCATCGCTATGCGTCTTTGCGCGGCCTGCTGTTGCTTCAATTGGTTGTGATCGGCGCGCAATTCGGCGTACTGCTCGCTGAAGTCGATCAAATCATGCTCGCACGCTTCCCGTTTTTCAGGCGGCATGATTTGCACTATCGCCAGATCCTGTCTTAACTGGTCCAGTTGTCTTTGCGCGCTCTCGGCCTTGTCAATGACATTTTTCCGGTAATCGGCGTAGATATCGCTGCTGATGATTTTCTCGAGGATATCCATGCGCTCGGTATCGAGGGCGTTCAGGAAAGCGGCGAAATCGCCTTGCGCCAGCATAATCGAGCGCGTGAAATTGCGGAAATTCATGCCGGTGATTTCGGTAATCAAGGCACAGACCGAATGCGGGGTATCGGCCAGCAGTTCCTCGTTTTCGCCGAGGCGGGTCAGCGTCATGACCGGCGGCGCCAGTTCCGCATCGGGGCGGCCGCCTTCGCGCTCGACATGCCAGCTTGACCGGTACCGGTCAGCGCCCAACGAAAATTCGATCACGGAAAAACAGTCGGCCGTATGCTTGGTCATGACGTGCCGGGCCGGGCGTTCAAAGCGGAACGTCTCACCGTATAAAGCCAGCGTGATCGCGTCGAGAATGGCGGATTTGCCTGAACCATTAGGGCCGGTAATGGCGAAAACACCGGTATCAAACGGCGCCTGATCAAAGTCGATCCGGTTCTCGCCTTCTAATGATTTGATATTTTTAAAATAAATGCTGAGTATCTTCATAAATTACTGTTTTATATAGAGGTGTAATATCAAGATCAGGCATTTGGTACACACCTTGGTACACGTTTTTAAAGTGCTTACATGATACAGCGTAGGATTAACCGAGAAAACATCAGGCAAAAAAAAAGCCGCATTGGTTGCGTTTGTTAAATCATCGGACATAAAAAAGGCCGATAAAAAATCAGCCTTGGTTGACTATGTGTCTATTTATTTAATAGGCGAAAACATATATTCAGTTTTATATAGTTTCAAGTTGTTTCGATATTACTTGATTCTGACTCTGTATCGTTTGATCAGCGCGCCTAACTTTTTGCTTTAATTTAGATAAAAAAACTGGCGTTATCCGACCTAGTCTTTGTGTAGTCTTACTTAGGCTGGAAAACGGCGTCTAAATTTTGCCAATTTTACAACAAAAGAGCGTTTAAATTTTCCAGCATCTACCCACTATCATGTTGATATTATTACACATGCAAATTTTTGAATGGAAAACTCAGCTGATGGGTAACAAATATTGAAAGTCGATTTCCACCCATGAGATCAGAGGGTTTCCAATTCGAAACGCTGAACATCCGTTACAGCAACACGAATTATCGGCAGGGAAAAGCCAAGGTGAGTGAGTTGATAATCTTGAACTGGAAGCCCGACGCTTTGGGCAGGCGATTTTAATGCCGTCATCTCATAATCTGCCTGATGTAGAAATGAGGCAGTGTATTGCTGTGGATACGAAAATAAAAGGCGCCCATACGGGGGGCCGATAAATAACTGTCAAATATTTAAAAACTTAAACTGGCCTGTCGCCCCTCTAGTTCCGTTTTAGAGTTTTTGCTGCGAATTTTTTCTATAAGCTTTTTTCCAATTTCAATGGACTTGTTTTCTATTGTGATATGTAGAGTGTAAGAAATAGCCACAATAATCGAAATAGCTATTAACAGTGCAGCAAAATACGGGAGGCTATTGTCCATCGCGACCCGCATAATGGAGTAGCCGATTAAGGAATGGGTTATGTAGAGTGGATAGCTGATTTTTGCAATAAAATCTAAAGGCGTAAATAGCCGGAAGTGTTTTCTAAGTGCGTATGCCGTGACAAACATGGAAAGACCATAAATGTAGTTTCGCGGCACGCCTGGTATTCCGCTAGCCCAGGCATTATGCGTCCAGCACAACAAAACCAAAAGCAGCAGTATCGAGGAATACAATACAAGTTCTAAAGTTGTGATTTTTTCAAAGAAATGAAAGTAGAAGAAAGTTCCTATGAACATAAAGCACACAACCATTAGCTCTACTTTTATCGACTCAATCGATAGATCAAAGCTTGTAAAGTGTATGATGGATTTTGCCTTAGGGTACCATTCTGTGAAGCAGAGCGTACCAACCGCTAGCAATATTATCGGCAGCGGATTTGCTTTTCTTATGGAACTGTAAAGGATTGCGGAGATTAGATAGAATTTTATTTCTATGGATAACGTCCAGTTGACAAGATCAATTGTTTTAACAAAAATATTTGTGTGTATAAGAGCTAGATTTAACAATAAGTTGTTTGTATTTATTGAAAATTCCTTGCCCCAGTAGAGACTCGAAAACCAAATGCAAAGCAGCATTACTGCTGAGCCTATTAGGTATGTTGGGTAAATCCTAAGAACTCTAGCTACTAAAAACTCAATGGGCGATAATTTAGATAGCGAAAATGGTATTACAAACCCGCTGATAAGAAAAAAAATAGCGACCCCAAATGGACCATAGTTTACCGTTGGAGGTGATAGCCACCCAAGTAGACCGGAGGCTGGACCTTCGATTTCTGGGGCGAATATATAGGCTGAAACCGTGCTTCGCGCAAGCCAATAAATTCCACATAGATGACTTATCATTACTGCGATAATCGCTATTGCGCGGAGTTGGTTGGCGAATATAACTTTGTCTTTCTGCTGTTGCATTTAGATAGCCACTCCTAGGGAAGCGCTGAACAATTCAAAATCCGAGCCAGGCATCGCTACCAGGAAGTAGTTTTTTCAAAAATAGCCTATTAACTCAGCAATTTCTGCCGACTTTTTCGCTCCGCCTGCCGCAATCGGCGCGCGG